>ERZ1031984.206-NODE-206-length-10150-cov-40.620109_pt1 | contig 10150 bp, 7 predicted proteins | sample MGYA00518166_ERZ1031984 | MGnify/ENA primary metagenome ERZ1031984 (study PRJEB33719, sample SAMN04261288) | wastewater metagenome | biome: rural village; feature: human; material: feces | host: Homo sapiens | place: El Salvador | collected 2013-01-14 ... | reverse complement strand
AGGATATGTGGAGGGTGAGGCTTTCAGAAATGTTACCCATGTCAGCCTATGGACCCGCACGCTACTCTCAGGAAATCAGGGTTTCGACACCACCAGTCCTGAGTATGGCTTCTGGTATCGCTATTTAGATGTGTATGGTAAGATTTGCACCATGTCGAATCTCCGCTTCGTCAGCGGTAATGCAGGTAAAAACACCGAGACTTACAGGGCCATGCCAATCCGCCTGGTACATGTCCTGTAATAAACATAAGATAAGTGATAAATATTATAACATCTTTTACTTATATATAATTAAAGTATAAAAAACGGCTGTTTTACAAAGAAGAGGGTGTGTCATAAACCACACCCTCTTTCTTGATTCTAAACTTCCTTCCAATCAACCAGTCCTTTACCAGAATCATCCAGTTCTATAGCAATAGCTATTACCTTGCGCTTATCCGCCTTGAATGGTTCGGCATATTGTCTAGCCTTAATTTGCTCCGCTGCCGCATCAATGCCTCCATTGTTGCTCAGCTTCAGTTCCAGAACGTAGATGAAGTTATTGGTTTCCAACACCATATCTATCCTACCAGTAGAAATCATCTTCTCAACTTCCACCCTGCAGCCGATAGCATTGAAGATGGTACTCAAGATAAGACGGTACCTCTCTTCCATATCCATGCTGGCAAGTTTCTTATTGCTGTATGGTACATCCGCAATAAGCGCCTTCAGACATTTCATGGCTTCAGGCAAATCGCCAATTTTTAGAGAATACAGCAACATATTCTGTGTAGATATCACTATCGCATTTGATTTCAGCGTCAAAGCTGGCAAGACTATCTTGTATAGAGCCTTGCGTACTTCATAGTTTGGAATGCCCAGCAAATAAATTCCTTCCATATATCCCTTTATCGTGAGATAACCAGACTGATAGAGGAAAAGTTCAGCTCCACCACCTGTCACATCAGAAGTCTCCAAGGTATCGCTGTCTATCGGACATTTCTCGAAATCCTTCAATCTGATTTCCATATCATCTACAAACTTAGGAAGCAAAGAGGTTGCTCCAGATGAAGCCCAGTAATTCTTTAGACTGGAGTCAGCGAGGGCATTGATAAGACTGAATGGATTGAATATATCAATCATATTTTCATGACTGAAATGATAACCATCGTAGAATGCCGTCAACTGTACCACGGCTTCATCAAAAGTCCATCCTTTCTTTGTAGCCAACCTGTTAATCTCCGATTTAAAATATGAGAGGAGTTCATCTTTCGTGATACCGCAAAGAGCTGCATACTCAGAATCAAAGCTGATATTACTCAAATTGTTGAGTACAGAGAAAAGAGAAATCTGCGTAAACTTGGTAATACCGGTAATGAAAACAAACTTCTCGTATTTATCATCAGCTTTGAGAATGGCAAAAACCTCTCTATAGATATCCGTACATGCTTCATGATGTGGAGTCTTCCAGGAATGCTGCAATGGAGAGTCGTATTCATCGATGAGGATGGCAACCTGTTGTCCAGTTTGCTCATATGACGTTTGGATAATGCCGTCAAAACGGTCGGCAAGTTTGGCGGTTGGCTTAGGTGTAATGTCATATTCCTTCTCTAATCTGTCGAAAGTGATGTCGAGATAAGAGCGTAAAGTTTCCGGCTCTGCGCCAGCACGACTCATATCGAGCCTGATGACAGGTCGCTTCACCCATTCCTTCTCCATCTGCATAATCTTCAACCCTTCGAAGAGTTCCTTCTTACCCAGAAAGTAGGCTTCGAGCGTATCTACCAACAGAGATTTACCAAAGCGGCGTGGGCGGCTCAGGTAATTATACGTTTTATTTCTATTGGCAAGTTGCCAGATAATATCTGTCTTGTCAACATAAAGATATCCACCCTTTCTGATTTTTTCAAAAGACTGGATGCCTACTGGTAATTTTCTATCGTTCATATCTACTATAATTGCTTGTCTAATTACAAAAAACAAAATTATCGTGACTTGCTAAGTTCACCTATATATGCCCCTTGCATATCAGGTACTTGCCATACGTATATTTCATTTTAATCATGGTGCAAAGGTACGAAAAAACAAAATAACTACCAAGCTTTTAGAATTTTTTCTATATAATTTATTCAAGATTCGCAAGTTCAGTATGCTATCTTACGGCAATCTTCTGACCCTTAGCCTGAGCACAGGACTGGGTAGATGCCTTCACGATGTAAATGCCGGATGGAACTCGCAGAATCATTCTCTGCTGTCCCGTTTAGTCTGGACGATTATTATATAAGTTATTAATATCCAATATTTTATGTTCTAGAAGTTGTGTATTCGATTTGATTTTGCACCTTTGCACTCATATGGTATCCTAGCCTATTTTAACCTACTAAAACAGTTCTTTCAACTGAGAAAAGAAACATTTATACTTAGATAAAATCTCCGTTCATAGACGTTGAATGTCCGTTCAAAGACGTTGAACCGCCGTTCAAAGACGCTGAACCGCGGTTCAACGTCTATGAACGGAGATTTCAATAGGGTTAAAGAACATTTTATCCTATAATCAACCAAGACTTTTCCCGAGATTAACCCATTATTAATACAGCAAGAAGGAAGAAAGGAGATAAGAGGAAGCCTGAAAAGAAATAAAAGGAGGAGAGAAAAGAAATAAGAGAAGGGAGAAAAGAAATAAAAGGTATAAGGAAATGAGATAAGGGGCATAAATGAAGAAAAGATGTTTTTAATTTGGTGGTTTCACCATTTATTCGTATCTTTGCCAACAAAGAGAATATCACTTAAAAGAAAGGCGAGCAATTATGGCAAGAAAACTATATCCGATAGGATTACAAACTTTCGAACGAATCCGAGTAGAGGATAAGTTCTACATTGACAAGACGGAATATGTATATCGTATGGCACATACTGATGGTACTTATTTCTTCCTGAGCCGTCCACGCCGTTTCGGAAAGTCGCTGTTGCTGACTACCATGAAGAGCTATTTTGAAGGAAAGAAGGAGCTTTTCAAAGGACTCGCCATCGAAAAGCTAGAAAAGGATTGGATAAGCTATCCGGTGCTGCATTTCGATATGAGCATGGGCAAACACATGGAGATAGCCCAGCTGGAAAGATATTTCGACCAGCAACTTGCAGAACAAGAGCAGAAATGGGGCATTACGAATCCGGCTGTTGATGCCAACGTCCGCCTCATCTCACTTATCCAGACTGCCTATAGGGAAACGGGCAAGCAAGTGGTAATACTGATTGACGAATATGATGCCCCTTTGCTTGATGTGGTGCACGAGGATGAAAAACTGGAAGAACTTCGCAACGCCATGCGCAATTTCTACAGTCCGCTAAAAGGATGCGAGAAATTGCTCCGCTTCGTATTCCTCACAGGCATCACCAAATTCTCTCAGCTCAGCATCTTCAGCGAATTGAACAACATCACCAATATCAGTATGGACGAGCCGTATGCCGGCATTTGCGGAATTACGGAAGATGAATTGGTGAACGGAATGCGGGATGACATAGAGGCACTTGCTGAAAAATTAAACTTATCGTATGAGCAGACGTTAGCTAAGTTAAAGGATAATTATGACGGCTATCATTTTACATGGCCTTCTCCAGACGTTTATAATCCGTTCAGCTTATTAACCTGCTTTGCCAAGCAGAAGATTGATTCCTACTGGTTTGGATCTGGCACTCCTACTTATCTGATCAATATGATGCGCAATTTCAACTTTCTGCCAGCGAACCTGGGCGAGAGCATGGAAGCCGGAAAGGATGACTTTGATGCTGCCACGGAAACCATGACCACCATCATGCCGCTGCTCTATCAGAGTGGCTACATCACCATCAAGGATTATGATGAAGAAACGGAGCTCTATACCCTAGCCATTCCCAACAAGGAAATAAGAGTTGGATTGTACAGAAGTTTGTTGCCTCATTATCTGACCTCAAAGACTGCAATGTGCAATACCACCATCGCCAAGATGTCGGTGCTTATTAAACAGGGCAAGATAGACGAAGCATTACAGTTACTGAAATCGTTTTGGGAGACGGTGCCTTATTGCAACAACACCCATTACGAAGGGCATTACCAGCAAACGATGTATATCATCTTTGCCTTGCTCACGAATTTCAGGATTATAGTGGAGCAACATACGTCAAAGGGGAGAATTGATATAACCATGGAGACGGACGATACTATCTATGTAATGGAGCTGAAGTTTGGAAAGACTGCCCAGGAGGCTCTTGGGCAGATAGAAAGCAAGCATTATGCCGATGCCTTTGCCATGAGCGGCAAGGAAATTATCAAGGTAGGTATGAGCTTCAATATCAAAGATGACAACACCATCGTGTTCGATTGGAAATCATCAGAAATTTAGATGATAAAAACAAAAAGCGTGCAGGCGACTATGATGTGGCTTGCACGCTTTTTCCGATTAGTACGAAAGTATTATAGAATCTTACACTTTAATATAGTTCAGGATAAAATCAGAGAATCCACAGCAGGCACTCAAGCCAGCTGTGGATTTCATCGTGTCATATAGACCATTCTCCAGCGTTATCGTCAATTTAAAAGTAATAAAAGCCTATATTGGATCAAATCTGAATATAGGTTTCTTTATTATTTCGGGTTGAAGATACATCAACATATAGATAGGGTAATAGAGAATCTTGTCTACAATCTGAACATTGCCATTAGAGAAAACTATGGCACGAGGAATAGCGTACTCCTCATTGTTCATCACATTAGAGAGTGCATTATGACGTTTATAATCCTTGCCCGACTTGATTTCTATCGGCAAGACCTTACCTCTATCTTCTATCACAAAGTCCAGCTCACCCTGCTTCTTGTTATTGAAATAATAAAGATTATAACCATGGGCACGTAATTCTTGCGCAGCAAAATTCTCATAAATGGCTCCATTGTTGATTTCTGTCTTACCCGTAAGTAAGTCTATCGCTATATTGGCAGCATACTGGCTTGCCAACAACCCTACATCGCTCATGAACAACTTAAACAAATTGCGCTGTTCACCAAGTTTTAAAGGCAAGCGAGGTTCTTCTACATTATAAGTAGGGAGTGCCACACCTGCATCGGCTAGCCATAAGAAAGAATTTCTGTAACGTTCAAACTTTGCCTTTTCATTTAATGCCTTCAAAATAAAACGCTTGTTCTTGGCATTCAGTTCTGAAGGTATCAAGTCGAATATATCTTTGATATACAGCTTGTTCTTCGGGTCATACTTGGCTATATCCTTTCCGTAGAGGTGCATGATTTCTCGTTGTGCCTCACGCACTATCTGTAAATTATTCGTATTAATATACTTTTGTACAGCCTCAGGCATTCCTCCTACAATAAGATAAAGATGAATGAGATCATTCAGCTTATTATGAACAATCTCATCCACCATCTTGCATTGCTCATAGCACTCCTTGACATGAGCCATTACTCCAGTACTCATACCTACTGCCTCTGCAAATTCCTCAAAATCGAGAGGAAACATCTCTTTCTCTGCCATATAGCCAACAGGTACGCTACGGATGTCCTTTAACTCTACCCCTAGCAACGATCCACTCATTACATAGCGATAGCTACCTTCTTCTACCAGGAATTTGATGGCAGTGACCATCTCCGGACATTCCTGCACCTCATCAAAGAAAACTAGAGTTGTGCCTGGAATAAGTTTTTTCTCTGCCAACGCAGAAAGGCGCAGGAGAATTTCCTTAGCATCAGAAGGAGACTTAAAAGCCTCCCTATACTTAGGATTATTGAGGAAATTGAACTCCACTACATCCGCAAAGCATTCCTCTCCAACTTTTCGGATTGCAAAAGTCTTACCCACCTGGCGAGCACCAGAAACGAGAAGAGCTTTTTTTTCTATTTCGAAGAAATTGCGTAAATAATTGTATATCTTCCTGTTAAGCATATCTATATTACTTTTTTTAAACCATATTTTATAGGTTTTACGGAACTTTTCCAACCTATTTTAGACTAGAAATGGAGCTTTTCCAACCCTTTTTAGGGCATTTTCTGCCACTTTTCCAACTTCTAGCCGCTGCAAAGATACTATTTTTCTCCGAAACTCTTCTATTTAAGCAAGAATATTTTCTCAAAATATCACAAATTAAACCAATCGGTTAAATACACCCTCTTTATTGTGTCTGATAGTTTGTTTACCATTTAAAGAGATGAGGAACAAACTCCTTGAAGCAGCGACGCCAGTTGAGCCACTCATGATGAGTGCCTGGTGATACCGTCCTTGTTGTATTTCTCTGCATCGGCAAATACTCCATGACTACAATCATAGGCTCAGCCTTGCCTTCTGCTATCAGGTTGTCCATGATGTGCTTCCGTTTGCCTACAGATATGGCTGCGTGGGGTTAAGAATATGACTGCATTGGGTTAAGGATATAACTCCGTTGGGTTACGGATACGACTCCGTGGGCTAACGGAGACGTATCCTTCGGCTTGTCGAGATATCTGCGTCAGCTGATTGAGTCACTTGAGTTAGCTTACTGAACTACTTGGGTTAGCTGATTGAACTACTTGAGTTAGCTGACTGAGCTATATCAGTATTCTGTAGCATTACATGTGTATTATTTTCTCTAACTTAATGTCACATTTGTCACACTTATACTTAACTCTTTGATTATTAATGAATAACGGGTGGTAATAAGGGGTGTTTTTATTGTCACCTTATTGCCACCTATTACCACTTTTGGCATAAAATCAGCAAAATATCGGTGTTTTTAAGGGATTTTTGGGCGAAAACTAAGAAGATATTGAGCAAAAAGTTGTTTTTTCGGTTTAATACGAGGCTTTTTCTATTGTTTTTTTGGAATTTTACTGGCGAAAAAGGGAGGGAAATTACGTTCTGATGCAGTAAAAGATACATCCTGATGCAGTAAAAAATGCATCCCGATGTAGCATTTGCTACGTCACGACGCAGCAAAAGTTACGTCCGGACGTAGTAAAAGATACGTCGTGACGTAATTTCAGAAGTATCTTGCCTAGGGTATAGATAAGGCACGGATTACACGGATTTATGCTGCTAATGTAAATAATACGATTATAGCCTCATGAAAAAATCCGTGTAATCCGTGTAATCCGTGCCTAAAAACAGCAGAGGGCAGGCTTTATGACACACCCTCTTCTTGATTCTTAGCTTCACTCAAATCTGATCATTTTTGCTAATTCCATGAAATAGTCATTCGACCAAATATCCAACTCTTTGGGATTTCTGACAAAAGGCAATACGTCTGCCTTTACTTGATAATCCAGTCGCTGATTGTCCGCTGAGTACTATCATAATTCACACCCACCTTGTATAATCGCTTATCATCAGCAGAATAAGGAATGAGGTAACCCTTGTCATCAATCTGCTTCAAGGCTTCCTCGGCAGAGCCATCATACTTCAACTCAAAAACAAACACAGCATCAGGCATATATACCACGGCATCAGCCCTGCCTATCGCACTATCCTCTTCTACCCTCATGTGGGCACCCATCAGGTTGAATATAAGATAGAACACGGTCTGGAAATCCCGTTCGTTCTTATTACTCAAGCGGTTGGAGATACTGGCAAGATAGGACTTCAGTCGAACCATTGCACCCTCAATATCAGTATCATATAGTTTTTCCAGGAAATCACCCACAAGACTATTATTATCCAAAGATATTGGTGAGAGATAGTTGGGTGCAAGACTCTTGAGCATGCCTATCTTAACCTCCTTGTTAGGATATTCCAAAGTATAGCGATGCAGCATCGGATTATACTTCTTGATGGTGAGATAACCGCTCTGATAGAGCAACGGAAGCGCAGAAGTCATCATTTCCGGCGAAACATCAAAGTCATCCACATCACATGATTTCTTCTCTATATCCATCACGTTGACATGATATTTCTGTAACGTTTTGATAAGATAAGTTGGCGTTCCGGAACCAAACCAGTAAGGGGCAATATCCCGTGCATTCAGTACCTTTACCAAACTGAACGGATTGAAAACATCTTCAGATTTCTTACTGAAATGATAGCCGTCGTAGAATCTTGTCAGCTCTGCCAGGCATTCCTCATACGTCATGCCCAGGTCTTCTCCCAATGCCTCTATATCCGGTTTCATCTGCGTAGTAAGCTCCGTCTTGCTGATACCGCAGATGGCAGAATACTGGTCGAACATGCTGATGTTGTCGAGGTTGTTGAGTTCGCTGAAGATGCTGAGCTGCGAGAACTTGGTGATACCCGTGATGAAGGTAAACTCCAGGTGTGGGTCGAGCTTTTTCAAAGGACTGTAGAAGTTCTGCATGATGAGACGAAGTGCCGACAGGTTTTCCTTCTCATGCACCACGTCAAGCAATGGGGCATCATATTCGTCGATGATAACTACCACCTTCTCGCCAGTCTGCTCGTGGGCACGTTTCACGAGTCCATCCAGTCGGTCGTTTGGATACAATTCGTCATCATCCTTGCCATAGAGTTTCTCGTATGGCTTCAACTGCAAGTCGAGATAATGCTTCAAGCCATCCCCGTCAAAGTGCTTGGCACCGCTCATATCAAAATGAAGCACAGGATGCTTCACCCAATCCTTCTCATAATCAGCAATGGCTAATCCCTCGAAAAGTTCCTTTCTGCCCTCGAAATAAGCCTGAAGGGTAGAAGCAAAGAGTGACTTTCCGAATCCTCTTGGACGACTCAGAAATACATACTTCATTTTTTTCTCCCGAAAATCAACGATGTATTGGGTCTTATCTATATAGAGATAATTACCCTCTCTGATATTCGAGAATGTCTGTATTCCTACAGGATAGAAATTTACTATTTTTGCCATATTCTTACATGCTTTACGTTTTGCGCTGCTAAGTTACGAAGAAATTCTGAATTAGCCAAGTATTTACACTGTTTTTTCACTTTGCCCACAGTTGCTTCTAATGATTCTTTCATGTAATTGAAACTTTAGGAGTCAACCATATTTACAAAAAGACAGTATGCCAGTCATAAGGAAGAACTACAACGCAAGAGATGTGAATACCACAGACAGCTAAGAGTGAATAAGAATAAGTGATTGTGGAAAATGTTTGCAAAGTTTTCTACATAAAAAAAGTTAATTTAATCAGTGGTATGTTACGCATATCGCTGATTTTTTGTATTTTTGCACCATTAAAGAAAGAAAACGATATGGCAGAAATAGCAAACCGTATATACGAGACAAGTGAAGGGCAGATTCTCTTCATCTCAGACTTCTCGGACATCAATGATAATGAGAAGGTGGTAAGTCGTGCACTTTCTGTAGAAGAAAAAAAGGGAAATATAGTTCGATTAGCTAATGGGGTTTATCTTCGCCCTAAGAATACCCGATTTGGGATAGTCTATCCATCAATAGATGAAATGGTGATGGCTATAGCCCAGCGAGATAAGGTACAAATACAACCTTCAGGAGTTACAGCGCTCAACAAACTTGGACTCTCAACACAGGTGCCTACAAAATATACTTATCTGACATCGGGAAGTGGAAGAGTCTTGACTCTTGGAAATCGGACTATAGAGTTGAAGAGAAGTGTTCCTAAGAACTTTGCTTTTCAGACAGTGTTGGCAGCGCTTCTTGTACAAGCTCTTAGAACATTAGGACAAAAGAATGTAGGTAATCAAGAACTCTCTACCATAAGAAAATTGGTCAATGAAGAGGAACATAAAGACTTGTTTGTACAAGATCTTACTCTCATGCCAGTATGGATGAGAAAGCTGATAACTGATATTATAGATAAAAACGAGCATTATGACACTTTGGTTAAATCACACAATAGATGAACGAATTTAAAGGTAAAAAGGTAAAAAAGTAAAAGGGTAAAAAAGCTGCGCCCATCTGCGAAATCCAAGACCGAACAGGTCTAAAAATCTGCGAAATCAGTGGGAAAAAGAAAAAGTATCAAAGAAAAATCTGTGGGCATCTGTGAAATCTGTGGGAAAAAGAAAAAAGACAAATCTGTGGGAAAAAGAAAAAGCCTCAGAAATCTTTCGAAATCTGAGTGTCACTACTGGATTTGAGGGTAAATAACGGGAAACTTCGAGATGTCTAAAAACAATAAAGCCTTGCAAGTGAGACTTGCAAGGCTTTGCTTTCTGCGCTTCAAGATGGGCTTGAACCAACGACCCCCTGATTAACAGTCAGGTGCTCT
>ERZ1031984.187-NODE-187-length-10483-cov-7.136843_pt1 | contig 10483 bp, 8 predicted proteins | sample MGYA00518166_ERZ1031984 | MGnify/ENA primary metagenome ERZ1031984 (study PRJEB33719, sample SAMN04261288) | wastewater metagenome | biome: rural village; feature: human; material: feces | host: Homo sapiens | place: El Salvador | collected 2013-01-14 ... | reverse complement strand
CTCTCTCAAATACTTCTCATATAACCATCCCTTTCGCCAGCTTATAATACAGATCCTGGGCGGTATGATAATCGGGATCGGAGCCTTCAAGCCACTCCGAAAAATGGTGGTTGTGGTTCTTCTACGTTTCCTGCTTGCGAGACGACTCTACAACGCACTACTTTCCCCAATATCTTTCTGCCATAGGCTGCAACCTTTCCTTTATTACTTCCATAACAGTCTTGAAATCAAGAGCTTCTTTCCATTGAATCTTTTTCAGAAATGCTTTCCAGCGAACTATACGTGCTGCGTCTGTCGCAAAACTTTCTGTAAACAACTGCAATTCGGGATTGTATGTAAGCCCTCTATTATCGAAAGTCGCCTTAATCGCATCATATAATGTGTCATCAGACAAGTCTCTCTTTGTCAGGAGTTGGTAACAGTCGAAGAAATCTTTCATGCGACTGTTGAGCACATCTCGGTCTATCATCGTATGGAATTTCTCGGCAACAACTGTCTCCAAGGAATACGCCTGTATGTTCACAGATGGAATGTCAGGCAAAAGCAATGGAAAGTCAATAGTTGTTGGATATGGAGTTACAACATCACCAAAGCCAATGTCAACAGACATGTTATAAGCGATAGTATCCATGTGGGCCGTAAAGTAAAATCTTGTGCCAGGATACTTCTTTTCAACAGTTATAGGCTCCAACTTAATGCTGTTAACATCAAACGATACTCCATCCTCATCGCATACAATGCCCAAAATTTCCTGGAACACGTGCGCAAGGAAATCCCTATCACGGCTAATTCTATCTGCCATGAAATCAACATCTACTGTAGGGCGTGCCTCAAGTCCGTTCATAGCATAAAGCAAAGAGCCACCTTTCAGCAAAAAATTGTCCTTATATTGGCTTACAGATACTCTGTAAAGCAACCTCTCGTTGAAATATCTTGCCAAGAGATACATATATTTATAGCCTGTCTCATTCATCAGATTGAGCAAGCGGGTCTTAACAGACTTACCGTAGTTTTTCTTTCCCATCTTATTCTATAGCTATTTCAACATAATTTTTCAATGTATTGAATACTCTGAGGCGTTTGGCGTAATCCTGCAAACGAGTGAGATTGCGATTGGGCTTTCTCAGATAAGAACGAATCACTTCCGCACAAACATCCAGCCCCAATTTGTTTCTGTATTTCACTGCATCACAAACACTTCGCTCCAAGTCGGTTATGCGAACATGAAAACCGGATATTTCTGCTTCCATAATGCCAAACTCCAGATTCTCCTTCTTCCAATAATACAATTCTATCGGAAGCGTTTCAGGAATCTCTACTTTCCGTTTATTGGCGATGGCAATGCAAAAAGCTGGTGGAACAGTTGTCGAAAGCTGATGATAAGCCCAGGCATTGTATAGACACACAACACCTTTAGGTACAATCCGCTCCACATCTATCATTGTATTCAGCAGGGCTTCCGGAACAGCATAAATGCCCTGGCGCAACTTGATCAAGTCGCCACGTTCCTTAGCTCTCAACAATCGCTTATACTCTGCTATATGAGGAATATCAGTAGTAGAGATTGTGCCTCCTAGTGCTTCCACTTTACAAACTATATTGTCCATATCACATTTATATTAATATCATTGTCGCTGCAAAAATACAATATTTTTTTGAAAAGCGGTAATATTCTACGGAATATTTTCAAAAAAGCCGTAGAATATTACCAGAATTATCCTTGTTTTTATAACCAGGGACGATAGTTGTCTCTAAATCTTCCTCTCTACTTTCCTATACAAACTCAAATACTTCTCATATAACCATCCCTTTTCGCCAGCTTATAATACAGATCCTGGGCGGTATGATAATCGGGATCGGAGCCTTCAAGCCACTCCGAAAAATGGTGGTTGTGGTTCTTCTGCGTTTCCTGCTTGCGGAACGACTCCACCACACATTTCTTTTCTGCATCAGGAAACATCAGGTTCATGCGGGCGGCAAAGGCTGCCTTGTCCTGATTATCACGCACCATGTGGAACGTATATTTCATCAGGCACCAGACTATGTACCAGCTTTGCTGAGACGTAATGTTGCCCTTTATCCAGAACTTCAACTTCTCTTCCAACTTCACGGAATCTACCCAGTTCACAAAGAAAGAGTCGCTGTTACGCTCAAAATCATCAGCCCTGGCTATCTCAGCCTCCCACATTTTATGCTCACCCTGGTACTTGAACAGCGTTTCAAAATCCTCGGGCAAAGCCTGCTCCCTGACTAGCGTACGGACGAGCTCTTCTTCCTCATCCTCCTCTCGCTCAAACCAGTCAGAACAAAGCGTATAATTGTTGTATTTATCCTCAACCCCATCCATCACTTTCTGTAAGCTGTCGGTGGTAATGGCTATTCTCCTGCTTTCCATGTGGTGCTTCTTTACCTTTGCCTCACGTTTTAGATAATCAGGTAACGTGCGCTCGTCGAAAATTCGCTTGATATAATGGTAAATAATGACAGCTTCATGGTCGGTACGGAAAATGCGGGTTCTGTATAAGGCTAGGAAATCGGCACAAATAGTACTTACTGTGGAGATGGTTTCTGCCAAAGACATCTGCAAACCGGTAGAGACAAAGTTCTTGTAATGGGAATCAAACTGAGGAAAGTCGTCTCCGGCAGGAACTTTTAGCTTCTCGCATTGCTCGAAAATAGCCTTGGCATAGGGAATCTGACCATACTCCTCTTCCATATCGAGCAAATAGTCTGAATGCTTCCGGGCGATAGTCTGAATTTCCTGGAGCACCTTCTCTAAAACATCTGTATAAATCTCCATGAATTCTTCATCATAGCTCTTGTAGATGGAAATGTAGACTTTCTTATGGAGCGTATGAATATATTTAAGAAAATCTGTCAACTGCTTGGCAAGGTTCTGGTAAATATGAAAATAACAGGTAAGACCTTTATGCTTTCCTGCATTCCAACTAAATACATCTTTAGCATGCTGAATCTCCTTATACAAATGTTCTGCCTCTCTCTTAAACTGACCCACATCAGTAGTTGTTACTGGAGTGTATTTCTTGACTCCTGTTACTTCATCTTCCACAAAAAGATCTTCTTCTGATGAAATCTTCAGAAGAGAATTGTAGTTATTGTCAGTATTGGGTATTTCCTCTGTCTGCATATTACTTTTCTAGGTTTGATTTGTTATGTTGTTTAAATAAGCGGCGTGGGGTTCCCTGTAAGTACCAGTATTAAGGTACCTGCAAGAACCTACGACAAGGTACAAACAAGTACTGCCCACGCCGTAGAGGAGTGGACGCCTTGCTGTCACCTTCTTCTTGTCGTTTTTGAATTTTGCAGGTTCTAAATACTGTAGAAGTGCAGATAATCAGCGTCAATATCTATATGTTATTTTCTCTTGTTTACTTTCTGTTTCTTACTTCAAATTTTAAAGGGTTTATACTACGTTTTCTTCATCATCCGCCCAGTGGTCGCATTGGCGCATCACGGTTTCCAGCGCCTTTTCTGCACCCTCTGGTGGATACTTATACTTCTTGAGCAGTCGCTTCACCATCACTCGCATCTTCGCCCTCGCCGATTCCTTCCGGTTCCAGTCGATGGTGCGGTTGCGGTGCAAGACTTCTGTCAGTTCCCGGGTCAGCGCCACAAACTCCTCGTCGGAGTAAGCCTGCCGCACTCCTTCGGGCGTGGAGAGTGCATCATAGAATGCCTTCTCCTCGGGCGAAAGTCCCAGGTCGTTGCCCTCTGCTTCTGCCTGCTTCATCTGCTGAGCCATCTTCAACAGTTCCTCTATCACTTCCTCGTTGGTGAGCAAGCCTTTCAGATAGTTGGAGAGACTCTGGCTGAGCATGTCGGAGAAGAGGTCGCTCTGAACCACGTTGGTCTTCTGCTGCTGCTTGATTTTCTCTTTCATCAGTTTGGTGAGCAGTTCAACCGCCAGGTTGCGCTCCTTCATGTTCTTCACCTCCTGGATGAAGGCGTCGTCAAAGAGCGAGAACTCTATCTGGCGGTCGCCGAAGAGATTGATGACTCCGTCGGTCTTCACACTCTGACGGAGCAGCTCACCGATGCGCTCGTTGATTTCATGTCGGCTGATTTTGCCCTTCTGCGAGAGTTTGAGCATCATCACGCGCAGCGCATCCATGTAGCACACCTCAGCCTTCTGCTGCTCATTCAGAAGCGAACGGCAGAGCGTGGTGGCGTTGTGAAGCAGATTGCTGTGCTCCATGAAATTCTTCTTGCGCTGAACCATGGCTGGAGAACTCAGGAAGTTGGCTCCGCTCGTAATGGCGAGTGCCCGCTTCGAGTTGTCCTGTTCGAAGAAGCCGGAATAGTCGAAACCATGAAGCTGGTCTCGGCAGATTTCCATCTCTTCCTTCCATTTCACCAGGGCGGTCTTGGCGATGTCGGGGTCTCCAAAGCGGCGGCGGTCACGGTTGGTGTATTGCTGCATGGCACTCTTCAACGCCTGTGCAATGCCTACGTAATCCACTATCAGTCCGCCTTCCTTGCCCGGGAACACTCGGTTCACACGGGCTATTGCCTGCATCAGGTTATGACCGCTCATCGGCTTATATACGTACATGGTGGCGAGCGACGGAACATCGAAGCCCGTGAGCCACATATCTCTTACGATGGCGATTTTCATCTCATCGTCGTTGTCCTTGAATTTTCTTGCCAGTTCCTTCTTGTAGGCTTCGTTGCCGATAATCGGCTGCCAGTCTTCGGGGTCCTGGTTCGAACCGCTCATCACCACCTTTACCTTCTCCGTCCACCCGGGGCGAAGCTCCAGCATCTTGCGGTAGATTTTGATGGCGATGCTTCGGGTCAGCGCTACGATCATTGCCTTGCCGGTGAGTTCCTGCGCACGGTTCTGCTCGTAGTGCTGGATGATGTCCCTTACCAGCGTGTCGATGGTGGCGTCTTCGCCCAGGAGCACTTCCAGTCGGCTGTGCTCCTGCTTCGCCTGCTTAATCTGCTCCTCGGTGGCTCCCTCATCGGCTAGGTTGTCGAACTCATCGTTCAGCAGCTTCATCGTGTCTTCGTCGAGGTTCAGGTTCACCACACGGCTCTCGTAATAGACCGGACGGGTGGCTCCATCATCCACCGCCTGACTCATGTCGTAAACGTCGATGTAGTTGCCGAACACTTCCTCCGTGTCTCTGTCGCGGTCGCTGATAGGCGTTCCGGTGAAACCGATGAATGAGGCGCCTGGCAGGGCTTCTCTCATCTTCTGGCTGAATCCTTTCTTCATCGTCAGGCTCTTGTTGTCCCAGTGCTCTTCGCCGTATTGCGAGCGGTGCGCCTCATCGGTCATCACGATGATGTTGCGGCGGGTGGAGAGTGCCGAGTCGCCTTCTTCAAACTTCTGAATGGTGGTAAAGATGATTCCCCCACTCTTTCGGTTACGGAGCAGATTGCCCAGGTCTTCACGGCTCTGGGCGTTCTGTGGTTCCTGACGAAGGAAGTCCTGGCAGCGGCAGAACTGGCCGAAGAGCTGGTTGTCGAGGTCCTTGCGATCGGTTACCACCACGATGGTTACTTCGGGCAGTCGCTGCACCAGCTGGTGGGCGTAGAACACCATGGAGAGGCTCTTGCCCGAACCCTGCGTGTGCCAGAACACACCGATTTTTCCGTTGCCTTCCACTGCGGTACGGGTGCGCTGCAGGGCTTTGCCCACGGCGTAGTACTGGTGGTAGGCGGTAAGAATCTTGGCGTATTTGCCCTGGTTCTTGTCGAAGCAGATGAAGTTCTGCAGGATGTCGAGCAATCGCTGCTTTTGGAACATGCCGAGGAAGAAGGTGCGATAGTCGGCAAAGAGGGTTGACTCGTATGAGCCATCTATGGTCTTCCATTCCATGTAGCGGTCTTGCTTGGCGGTGATGGTTCCGGCACGGGTCTCGCTCATGTCGCTGATGACGTTGAAGGCGTTGTAGCTGAAGAGGCTCGGAACGCTCTGCTGATAGTTCTTGATCTGCTTGTAGGCATCGTCGATGGTTGCATCTTCGGAGATGGCGCTTTTCAGCTCCACCACCACGAGGGGCAATCCGTTGACCATCACCACCATATCGCAGCGCTTGTTCTTATACTCTTCTACTCGCCACTGGTTCACCACCTTGAAGAGGTTTCTTTCGGGATGGTCGAAGTCAATGAGCTTCATCAGGGCTGTTCGTTCTTCGCCATCTTGCAGGAATCCCACCTCCAGACCGTTTTGCATCCAGAGTGTAAACTGCTCGTTGTTCTGTTCTAAAGTACCGATGCTGATGTTGGTGATTTGCTTGATTCCTTCATCCATTGCATCGGCTGGCAGTTGAGGATTAAGCCGTCGCATCGAGGCGACCAAATCGGCACGATAGAAGGGCTCCTTATAGTCGCGCTCCACGTCGTAGCCACATTCGTACGCATAGCCGAGTTCGTCTCGGAACAGGGCAATGAGCGTTTGCTCGTATGCGTCTTCGGTGAATTTCTTGTCGTCTGCCATATTGTTAATATTTTATATTTTCTTTCTCGTTATTTTCTTTCGTAGCTCTTCTTATTCCGGGACTTCCAGCTCGCCTGACATTAAGCGAGGGAGAAGGGTGTCGCGGAGAGTGGAGAGACGAGAGTTCTCCTTTTCCAACATGAACATCTTTGCATAAAGAGTTTCAAGTTGATTAGAAATTCCTTCAACATCACTATTATATGGCACACGTATTTGAGACAAATCTTCATAGTTTCCCTGCGGAAATGTGCCAGAACGTGTTTCTGTTTTTAACGTAAATTCCTTCCAAACATTATCACTTATAATATATTGGTATAATAATATACTTGTGATTAAAGATGGATTATTCCTTATAACCATCAACTGAGTAGAGGCAAGATAATCGTTAGCATCAAAATTACAATAAGCCCAATGTCTGTTTCTCGGACGTACTTGCGAATAAAGAATATCCCCCTTTTGGAATCTCTTTTTGAAGTGCCCCTTTAGATTTTTATTTGGACTATAGTTATGATGGTCAAAATATCCTTCAGTTACATCGCTGCTATTAATCAATACGACTTCCTCAGCATCTGTCTTTTCGTAATTAGTTATATTCAAAGACAATTCGCCTATGGTTACATCATCTGAACATTCTGACAACCAATTCTTGAAAATAGCCTGCGCCATCTCCTCCAAATCAGCATTGATCTTGTTGTTCAACTCAATCTTCCGGTCGAGAGAAGAAAGGATGAAAGCAATGCGGCGCTGGTCTTCAAGATTCTGCGGAATTCGTATATTCATCTTCTCCATAGAAGATTTTGTAATATGAACCATTACACTACCATTTAATGCTCCCAGAAAACCTCCTGTTGCATATTTTAAATAATAGTAGAAGAATCTTCTATCAACCACATCTTTATCCTCAACAATTTTCCAAATATGGTAATGAAAAATAGTATTGTCTTCTTTCCATATATGTGGTCCAAAGGTGCAAGCCCATGCGAAAAGCAGATCACCATTATGGCAATATTTGTCAGCAGGTAATTCTAAATCAGAGTAGAACCAAGTAGAGTTACCACCAGATAAATTGCCTACGCGAACAATTTTGTATTTCCCATGTTCAAGCATTTCATCATTAGAATATGCTCGACCATTTATCAATCTACAAACGTCTTGTATTTGGTATTCTTTCCACTCCATCGTATTACCTCCCTAATTTATTCTTCAAATAATTCTTCCGGCTATAATACTCCCTTTCAGCAAGACTCATCGGAAACATAGAGGTACTTTCTATAGCCTCATACTCATCCTGCAAGTCTTGAAGATGATCTTGTTGCTGCTTCAGATAGAAGTATTCTTGATCTTTTTTCTGCTTGTAGTAGTATTTCTCTTGCTCTTTCTTCTGTTTATTGAAAATCACAACCGAAACAACGATAGCTACCACAGACGCCACTACCGCCAACAAAGAGAAAAGCCCAGAATATTCATTTAAAAACTCCATACTTTACACCTCCCATCCAATTTTCTTCAACTGCAATCTGATTTCCTCTTCCTGCTTCTTGCTTTCCTCAAAGAGCTGCTTCAGCTCCCCAGTGAGATTCGTCATTTTCTCCTCGAAAGGCACGCCGTCGCCTTTGTCTTCGGCGATTCCTACGTATCTTCCAGGAGTCAGGATGTAGTCCTGATCAGCAATCTGCTCAGTAGTGCATACGGCACAGAAGCCCTTCTCGTCCTCCAGGGTTCCCTGCTGGAACGCATGGAAGGTGTCAGAGATTTTCTTAATATCCGTATCAGGCATCAGCTCACGCAATTTGCGGGTTACCATCGTGCCCAAGTTGCGGGCGTCGATAAACACGGTCTTGCCCTTCTGCGCCTTGTTGCGGCTGATAAACCAAAGACTTACAGGAATACCCGTACTGTAGAACAGCTGCGAAGGCAAAGCCACGATTCCCTCTACCAGGTCGGCTTCGATGATGGCTTGGCGAATCTGTCCCTCGCCGCCACTCTGACTCGAAAGCGCACCATTCGCCAGCACCAAACCAATCTTTCCGTTAGGTGCCAGATGGTGAATCATGTGCTGCATCCACGCAAAGTTAGCGTTGCCAGCTGGTGGCAAACCATACTGCCAGCGCACATCTTCCTGAAGCGCACTCTGTCCCCAGTCGCTGAGGTTGAAAGGAGGATTGGCAAGAATGTAATCTGCCTTCAGCGTAGGGTGCTGGTCATCATAGAATGTGTCGGCAAAGACATTGCCCAAGTTCGCATCCAAGCCACGAATGGAAAGGTTCATGTGCGCCATCTTCCACGTATCAGGGTTTGCCTCCTGACCGTAGATACTAATCTTGCGCAGGTTTCCCTTGTGGCGCTCTATAAACTTGGCGCTCTGTACAAACATACCACCGCTTCCGCAGCAAGGGTCATACACTCTGCCCTCGTAAGGCTCCAGAATCTCTACCAGCGTGCGGACAATGCAGGAAGGCGTATAGAACTCGCCACCATTCTTGCCCTCCAAGGAAGCAAACTGCTGCAGACAGTATTCGTAGGTTCTGCCCAGCAGGTCTTTCTCCTCGCCAGCATCGTGCATTTCTATGTTCGTAAAGAGATCTACCACATCGCCCAGACGGCGCTTGTCCAGCTCCGGACGGGCGAAATTCTTAGGCAGAATACCCTTCAGTCTTTCGTTCTCACGCTCAATGGCGGTAAGTGCTTCATCTATTATCACGCCTATTTCCGGGGTGTGGGCAGCAGCACTAATCTTGCTCCATCGGGCTTCAGCAGGCACAAAGAAGATGTTCTCGGCAGTGTATTCGTCCTTATCTTCCGGGTCGGCGTATTCGTCGCCCTGCAGCTCCTGAAACTTCTGTTCGAAGCGGTCGCTGATGTATTTCAGAAAGATGAGTCCGAGCACCACGCCCTCGTATTGCGAAGCGCTGAGGTTGCCTCTCAGAATATCGGCAGCCTTCCATATTTTCTCTTCAAAACCTATGCTGATTGTATCTTGTTTCTTAGCCATAATATGTTTATTTTTCTACGAGCACAAGCTTCCAGTCCTCATTCTGCAGAACGAGGGTCCCGTTGTTGTCCGTAATGGTGAATATCTGATTATCTATCTGTATTGTGTTCTCCTTTATTAAATAGGTGTAATTACCGCAAGCAACGTTTTCGGTGGTAGTTTGGGTTATTTTACCGCCTTCGTCGAAGTGGTTCACTTCCGTCGTTTCGGAGAAAGAAATAGCATCTGAGGTGAAACTGCAGAACAAAGGAGCCTCTTTTACGTCGATAAAGATACTTCCAACGCGCTGATAAAGGGCTGAAATCTGCCATTCGTGGGCTAAAAATGTGGTTTCGTAATCAAAAGCCTCTGATTTTTCTGTTTCTTCGTCGCTAGAACAGGCGGTGGAAGAAAGCATAAAAAAAGCGACTATTATCATATAAAAATAAGATAATATTCGCCTGCGGATAAGAACATGATGATATTGGGCTAACTTTGCCTGAGCAAAATTACCCCCCCCTAAAGCTTTGTACGTCAAGAAGTTACACCTTTTCATCTTAGTATTGTTATTATGTAGTTTCTAGCTTTCCAGACTATTGCTACGTCAATAATTTGTTAATTGCTAGCAAAGATAATAAAAAGTTGGCAAACCCAAGAATTTTATCACGTTATTTAACGGAAAAATGCAAAATATGGAGGTTAGGAAGATGTTTTACCCCCTCTTCTAAGGGTAAAAAATGCCCCTCCTCGGACTCTAAATCATGCTCTAAAGGTAGGTATTTTTGACAAAAATAGAAGAAATGACAGGTAGAAAAAGGGCAAAAGAAGAACAATAAGGTACAAATATGAGCCTGATGAATGTAGATTATTTTATACGTACACAATTATAGCAAGACTACACACAAATCATATATAACATTAATAGCCAACACTTTAGCGCATCTAACAATTTATTATCTCCCATCACTATGAAGATTATATTCCGGTCATTTTCGGTCATGGTCATTTCCGGTCATTTTCGTTTCGGGGGAGAAAAGGTCATC
>ERZ1031984.173-NODE-173-length-10882-cov-8.671100_pt1 | contig 10882 bp, 6 predicted proteins | sample MGYA00518166_ERZ1031984 | MGnify/ENA primary metagenome ERZ1031984 (study PRJEB33719, sample SAMN04261288) | wastewater metagenome | biome: rural village; feature: human; material: feces | host: Homo sapiens | place: El Salvador | collected 2013-01-14 ... | reverse complement strand
ATATTGTCTTACTGATCAATCGTAATGGCATCGCTTTGTAGCGGCCTGTGTTATTACCATTACTGCCACTCACGAAACTGATGTAGGTATGGGTTTTTCCCTTCACCTTCACAACACCATAATAGAACAGGCCTTTCACCTTCAGGCTTTCATCTCCACCCTCTGCTAATTCGTATTTGTTTGCCATATCTATCGTTGAATTCTCTTGTTTGTTTTACAACACGAAGATAAGTGAATTCTTCGACATGACAAAAATCCTGGGCAACTTTTTGTTGCCCAGGATATTATAAAAGTTAAAATTTATAGTGTCGCGGAATGAAGGAAATATAATTATTCGAAATATGTGTCGTAAACGGTAAATTCTCGTTTGCCTTCCACTAGTATCTCTTTGCCTATCTTTTCGCCAATCCATCCATTGTCCTGTCGGAAACTGATGTACAACTGTTTGCCAATCGATTCCAATATCCGTTCAGGGTCGATCATATCGTAGTAGATGGTAGTCTCAGAGCCATCCGATATCATCTCACCGTTAGGTTTGTTCCTGTATTCATCTTTATCTGTATGTATGTAGATATACAGTGGACCCTTGCTATTTCTTTTGTCGTGTATCGTTAGTCGGTTTTTGTCGAGCACGGCACTGCTCGATTTCACGCATCGGGTGTTCAAGTATTTATACACACCGGTATTCATTAAGTTGCTGCCCCCTACATACCTAACGTTTACCATGCTTTTGCTACCACTCGACAGGCGCGCCACATTGTACCAATAGCCATATTCTTTGCTGTTGGAATCGAAGCCTTGGTTGCCCGAAACGATGGTAGCCGACCAATAGTAGCCTATCGATGGGTTGGTCACCTCATATCCGTTGTGCATGCCTCCACGGGGGAACCGTATGCTTTTGCTTTGGGCGGTGGTGGCAGCCGGCAGTTCGACAGACTGGTAGGTGGTGCCGTTGCTAGTGGTGCGTGTCACCAGAGTCATTTCAGGTGTCAGTTGCTTCCACAGTGAGGCGGTAGGTATAGAGAAGCCCGGAGGACAGATGTCGGCCATATCCGAGGTCTTGTCTCCCTTTTTTATGCGATAGTAGCCTCCGGGGTCGTTCACAGAAGCTGCCCCTAGGTTTCGGTCGAGCATCTTCACACCTTTTTCACTCTCTATCAGCTCATAGTAGTACCATCCCGTTGTGTTGGTTCGGTTGCTTGCCGGCTGATAGGTGTTCTTTTCCTCCCAGAATATGCCCGTATGGTAGATGTCGTATATTATTTTGTGCCCATCTTTGGTTGTTATGGTGAATCGTCCGGTCCATACGCTTTCGTCGTTCGGGTCTTTGGCCTTGATGGTGTAGACACCACCATCGGCTTTTACCTCGGCTTTTTCCTCGACTGCCTTGTCGACCTCGTAAAAGTCTCCGGTTTCCTTCTTAATGGTATAATGGTAGTTGTTTTCTCTACCTATGCCCAGTTGCAATCCATTGTTGCGCTCTGAGGTTCCGCCCATGGCTGTGCGTGATGTACCATTCACCTCTTTGGAGAACTCGATGTAGTTTCGTCCGTTTATGTCGCCTTGCAGTCCGTAGATTTTTGTTTCTCGGCCTTCTTTTAAGTTACTACCTTGCTGCACTATCACGATGTCGCGTTTCAGTACGCCGAAAGTTATGGTAAGTGTGGTGTGTCTTATTTCCTCACTAGGATTCTTGAGGCAGGTGAAGGTCAGTGTGTAGCCTTTGCCTGCCGACGAATAGCCGGCTGAAGAGATGAGTGTTCCTTCATCTTTTTTGACGTCTGTCAGCCAGGTGTCTTTGGGTGTGGTGGTGACCGAAGGCGTAATGTTTACAGCATTTACACCTTTGCCCCACATAGTGACGAAGTAAGCCTCTCCGCCACTGTATGTCTTCTTATCGGCCTCTACCCGCACGGTATCGCAAGTGCCTAGTTCGTAAGCCCCGTTGGATATGAGGTTGGTCACCATGAAATTGTAGTCTTTTATATCTACCTTGATGTTGCCTGCCGGAGCATTCAGAGCATCTTCTTTAGTGTCGTAGCCTTCACCTATGGCGGTCACGGTCATCTTGTAGTGGTGGTTGCGCAGCAGGGGCAGTTTGCTGCCCTTATCATCCAGAAAGTTGGCCGTGAAGTATTTTCCGTTTGCTTTGATTACTATACGCGAGTCGACCGTTGCAGGGGTTTCGAAGAGATAAAGCTCGGCGGGGTTGGATTTGTCGCAATCGCCTGTCTTGTCCAGCATGTCTCCGGTCAGTTCGTTCGTGTTTCCGACAGTATAGTCCTTAGGAGCGATACTGCCTTGTTTGGCCGTTTGGGTGATTTCCCAACCCGATATCACGAACTTATCTTTTATCGAATCTGCTTTGTTCAGAGTGGCCATCGCCACATTGCGCAACAGGCTGACCGTGTTGCTCGTTCCGCTTTTCAGGTCACTCATATTGATATGTCCCCAAAGTACGGGTGGCGATGGTATCTCATCGCAGTACACACCGTCAAGTTTCGCAATGTTGTCTTTGCCTTTCGTGGCAAGAATGGCATCGCCGTTGGCAACAATGTGAATGTCGGTTGTCTTGGTATTGACATCATTGATGGTCAGGGTGTTGTCGCTGAAATTGCTTGGCTCGACCTTTCTCATTGCCACACAGATGCCTTGGTCATCGTATTCGATGACATATAAATCGTTGCCACTGATTGTCTCATCGGTATTGGCTCTTGTGTTCACTACGGTAGTGGCGGGAACGACCAGCTGTAGTGTCACCTTGCCGTTATCGAAATAGTCTGATCCGCTGAAAATGTCGTCTGAACAGGCCGACATCAACAGACATATCGTCAGAGCCAGTATAATCTTTGTGTATTTGCTGTTCATCATCTTGTTCTTCTTTTTTGTTTTGTGTTTGTGGTAGTCGGGGGAATTCCCTCAGGAATTCCCTCATACCATCTTCCATCCTTGTAATATCCGGTGTTGTCCTTGAAGCGTTTGCCACCGAAGAGAATACCGTATTCTTTGTCATCGTTTTTGTCTTCGTTTTTCACAATGACATATTTGTTTTCTCGCCCTTTGACGCACCAGAATTTCAAGGTGGAGAGTTTCCAACCATTCTTAAGATTGTCTTGGACGCTGAATCCTATATTACCTTTCTTACCGTATAGGGATTTAGTACCAGTATTTATGTACCAGTTGTCTATGATATCACCTTGATAGTACATATTAAATGTTACCAGATGGATGTCGGGTTTGCTCTCGAAAAATTCGTGTAGGTTGGAAGTAGGGTCGTAGACAAACCATCCTTCGCGGTTCTTGAAATCGAAGAGCTGCACTCCCGGTTCCATATGGTACGGATATCGCTGGTAGTCATTGTTTTCACCGCTATTGAACATTATCAGTGTTTCGCCGGGTTTGGGATATTTGGGTTTCGCTCCTGTGATGCTGCACCATCCTTTTTTTTGTGTGGATAGTTCGAAAAGCTTCCACCCCTCGTTTTCCGGGTCTTCTTTCATGCTCACTCCCGGCCAAGAAGGCTTAGCTTGACCTTCTGTGTTGAAGAAATACCACACGCTTTGGGGGATATTGTTATCTGAGGTCATGCCATACTGGGTGTATAGGTATATGTTACAGTTTGGCCATTTGTTGTCGGTGGTAAGGTTGCCGGTGTTGATTTGTGCTCCATTGTCCCCAGTTCGGCTATCGTTGAGGGCAATGAAATGTATTCTATAGCAGTCCAGAGGAGGAATGACCGTGACCTTCACTTGCTTCTTCAAATCGTCGTATTCCGGATTGCTTGGAGAGACGGTGAAAGATGATATCCATGTGTTTTTGGCTTTTCCGTCTGATTTGAGCATTATTTTACCCTTTCCCTTTGAAATTCCCGTATCCGTTATCGTCACCTTGTCTCCCTTGGCGCTGGTGAGACTCGTTGGAATCGTTATTTCGCCAAGGTTGGTCTCGTACAAGACGGCATACGTACGTTGCTCAGCACCTCCTTCCTCCGTGTGTATCTCCACTTCGAGCGGTGTGACGTTGAGGAAAGGCGTTACATTGTATTGCACGTCGATGTATTTCACGAGATTGTTGGCACGGATGGCTACCACTGCCGTACCGGTAGTATTCTTATTATACTTATTATATTTGTCTATCTCTATATCAGGATTGACGGTGAAGAGGATTTGTCCGCTCTGTTTGTTGACTGTTGCCAGAACAAGAGGGTTCTCGCCGATTTTACTCACGCATTCCACACTTACCTCTTTGGCGTTTGTTTTATATCCGATAGAGTCGTTGTATTGTGAGGTGACGAGTATCTGTTGGCCGGTTTTGTTGTCATGGTCAAAGTTGGTGTAGTCGGACTTTCCTGTGCGCGACACCCATAGCGATGTTTGGCTGAAGTCGGCATAGACATCCATCAATTTCCACTCAAAGACACTCATATTGATCTTCATATCCATTTTACCCTTGCCGGTGATGCTGGCAGTCATATCGTAGAACGTACCTCGTTCCAAGTCGCCTCCCGATTTATTCCCTGCTACGCCTCCCAAGGGCAGTTGGTAGGTGTGGGTGATTGTGGTCTCGTTTCCGGCGGGAGTAAGCTCTGTACCTTTAATCTCAAGATAGGTGTTTTTATCGTTGTTATAGTTCTCTGGCAAATAGAGAAAGCCGGTGTAGCTCCATTGGTCTTTGTTGAAGTCAAATTCATTGTTGACCGTGAGCGTCTTCTCTTGTGTTCCATCGTTTCCATGTCCGTCAAACAGTCCCCCTTTGGTTACAATGTCTTTCACCGTGATTGATGTAATCTTCAACCGGTTGGATCCGAAAGAGTTTTTGGAGAAATCAGTGTTGTCGAAACGCAACGAGAACTTCACCTTGGAGCAAACAAAGATCATGTTGGCTGTTATGGTGGCCGAGGTGTTTGGGCTCACTTCCAGCTTATTGTTATCTTCGTTATTTTTGTATTCGTATAGTAGTGGCAGCTCACCTTGCACCGGCAAATGGCCGTTGCTGAAGTCGAGCATTTTTGCCTTGAGTTGATCTTCTGTTGTGTATATGCTTATGCCCGGAATGTTGGCCGTCAGATATATTTTGTATTCCCCTTGCTTGAGGTCGCAGTAGAACACTCGATAGTTGTTGTCGGATGAGAGTTGGTCGATGTCTATTCTGCGCACCACGGCCTCACCTTTTCCGATGGGATAGGCGAAGAACCAAAGGTCGGTTATGACTCCTTCGTTGGCCGAAATGTCAGCTTCGTTGGCCGAAATATCGTCACCGTCGGTAGTGCCTTCTCGTGTGACATTGCTGTAGGGGATATATACAGTCACGGAATGTGTCGGGCCGTCAGGTCCAAACCCGCAGTCCGAACATCCTGTTGTCATCAGTAGGATGGCTATGTTGAATAATAACAAAATATACTTTCTCATAATGGCAGTTGTCTTTTTTACAGATCGTTGTCGTTGAACACTATTCGCCATCTGTTGATTTGCAGCGACAGCACCACTTCGGCGTTGTTTCTGTCACGGCCGATAAGCAGTATGATTTGATAGTTGTTCTCACGGTCGAGATACTCCTGTAGAGACATGTCCTTGTATTTGTCTAGACGCATCATCTCCAGGTATTTCACCAAGTCGATGTTGAACACATCCCGGTTGGTCTTTTGGTTGTGTACGACGAACCGCGACGCTTTGTCGGTGGTTAGTCTGAGGGTGGCCATCTCTGCCAATAGGGCGCTATTGGTTGGAGCGGTCTGATTGTCTATAACGGCCTCTTTCATGCTGTAGGGACGATATTCCAGCGTCGGGCAGTCTGCGAGGTTGTTGCGGTAGTCGTAGGTATGATTGGCCGCTTTTATGGCCAGTGAATAGTCGTTGGCCGTAAGAGGCTTGTCGTCCGCCGACTGTATCAACACCTTGAATCGGTTGACATCTTTTACCAGTGGGACTACAGCCAGGCTGGGTGCTGTCTCGCTGACGGTGAAATGTTCTGTGATACCGTGCCACAAGTCTTCGGGCGACTTGTCGTAGACGGTCTGTGTATCGCCGAGCTTCAGATTGAGCTGCAGCTGGTCGATGCTGTTTTCTGTGGTGGGTTGTTGGGGTGAGATGTTGTAGCACGAAGGCGTGTTGTCGGTTCCTGCCCATGCCACCAGTGTGTACGTTCCGGCTTGCAACTGGAGTGGTAGACTATAATTCCCATCGTGTTGTGTGATGTGGTCTTCAACGGTTGAAACGAACCGCCCACGGTCATCATAGATGAACAGCTTCACCCAGTTCACCTGCGATGGAAAGGCATCGGCGAACTCCATGTTGTAGTTATAGACGAAGCGCACCTCGCACGGACATGGCTTCTCATCCTCGTATACGCAGGAGGACAGCAGGGCGGTCAGTGCAAGACACAACACTATCATCGGATAATAAAAGCGGTTGTTATGCATAATGTTAATATTGGTGGAATGTTTTGTTCCATTGGGGTATCTCCTTCTTGTTGCCAGGAAGGAGATACCGAGCTTTTGTTTATATTCGTATTCTGTATTTATTGGCTTATTCCAAATCTACTGTTTGTTTAACCCAACGCCATTTCTTGATGTTGACTTGCACCTGTATGGATGCTTCTGCCTTGTCGTCAGGATCTGTAGGGTCCTTATAGGTTGGCTTGCTGTAGCCCAGCTTCTTGATGCTGTTTACTGTCAGTTCATACCAGAAGTTGCGCACCACTCCATACTTGTCCTGCTCCAGATATATTTTGCTTGTTGGGTTGTGCTTAATCCATGCGGTGTAGTAGCAGTAACCCTCAGTGTAGGTCTGGATTCCGTCTTCGTTTCCAGTCTTGAAAGCTTCGTTGACAGCTGCGGCATCATCGCTCGGATTGGCTGTGGCAATGGCCTTGTACAAGCGTGCACCTGCCTTAGTTTTGAAGACATAGCCGTTGTATGAATAGAATGTTCCGTCTTCGTTGTCTGCTGTAGTGAACATGGTTTCCGTGATGTCTACGTCTTTGTCAGTAAGGGCCAGTACTTTTGCAAACATTTTGCTGTAGCTGTCTGTTCCATTTTTAGCCAGTTCTGTATAATAGGCGGCTTCAGGTACGTATTTCACTTTATAGACAACGCCGGTGGTCTGACCGTTTAACTGGGCAGAGGCTTCCATCGTGTTTTCCGGACAATAGAATTTGGCTGAGTTCACTGGCTTAAACTCTGATGCTTCTTTTTGGGCGAAGTTTGTTGCAATGTCTATCGAAGTTTCGTTATAGTTCGGATCCACAGGGTAGGGCCATTCGCTAGCAACAGGTTTGTTCGTTGCCTTCCGCCCATTCTTTACAAGATACATCTTTTTATTCAGATTTATCAGGCTGGCACCTTCCAGCGTGGCCGTGGCTATTTTGTTGTCTCCTTCTTTTATATCAAAGGATAGCTGCGTGGCGCTATTGCCGAATGTAACCTTTGAAACGGCACGTTCAACGTCTACTTGCAAGAGATTCAAGTTGTTTTTTCCATCTGTCATCTCTTTTCCAGCATCATCTACTTCTGTTTTGGTCGCATTTCCGGTCGCATCCTTATCGATTTTTTGCTCTGTCGGGTCAGAAACATTGGTCATGAAGAAGTTGCCCGTTGTGGAGAGTTTGGCTATGCCGTCTATGGCTGTGCCGTCTCCGTCTATGTCGGTTAAACCGAATTCCGCCTTCATATCTGTAGACCCTTTGATGATAGGGGTTAATGCTTTTTGGCTGTTCTTGTAGTTGACCAAGACGTATACCTTATAACTGCCGGGAGTACATTTGAATGGTTTTGTAACACGAACTTGTTTGTCAGCCTCGTCTGCGTCCGTTGCTAGTTTCAGTTCTGGAGTAATGACCTGCATAGCAATGTCATTCTTATCGGCCAACACCACAGTAAGGTCGTTGACGGTGTATTCGTTGTCCTCACCAAAAACGTCGTCACCGGTATTATCTCCGTCGGCACGAGTTGTAGCACTGTTTGCTACAGAAATGGCAATCTGTGCGTAGGTTTTGCCTTCGCTAGTGGTTCCATCACCACCATTCAAAGCTTCATCGTTCGATGAGCAACTGGTAGTCAACAGGGCTAACCCCGTCAGACTACAAAAGAAAAGTTGTTTTGTTTTCATGTGTTAAGTAATTAATTAATTGATTATATATCAGAATTTCTCTTTCTCACTTCTTCCAGATTCATAGCCGCTTTCGGGTCGTTGGCCCCTGCAGCCTTTTTCCACCATACCACGGCCTCTTCTTCCTTGCCTTCTTTCCAAAGCAGACAGGCACGCGTGTTCCATGTAAACGGTTCGTTCGCCGTGTGCTGCAGGTATTTCTCAGCCTTGGTGGTGTCGTTTCGTTGCAGTGCGATTATCGCGGCGTTGAGGTTGGCTATGGAGTGGGTAGGGTGGCTGTCGGCAGCAATCATCAATGTGCGGTCTCTTTGCGCTTTGTCGTTGGCATAGAATGTGTCGGCCACGGTGTAAAACTCGTAGACGTTGAGTTCTTCGGGATGGGCCTCAACCATCTTTCGTGCTTCTTCCGGTGTTCTTTCCCGGCTGTAGTATTCCACTCTGAATATATTCTTCCTCAGCATGGGATAAACTGTGGTCAGCAGGATTCTGTAAGGTTCGCCACTGCCTATCGACTTTATGGACTCTTCCCTTTTGTCCAAATCGCTTTCTCTCTTTATGACTTCCATGATAGAACTTTTGTATGGTATCTCCATCTTGGACAGAATTTCCATCAGTCCATCCCAGTTCTCACCCCTAGGTGTTATTGTCAACAGCGAGTTGGCAAATGAATATTTTTTGCTCACGTAGCTTTTCAATGCCTGGGCGCGGCCTTCTGCCAACCACTTATTGTGGTTCAGCGTGCCTTCGGGCGATGCATAGCCTGCGATGTCAATTCGGTTGATGACATAGACAGGGTTGTTCTCGACAGCTGTCAACACCGAATCTATCTTGTTTAGTTCTTGGCGGTTGCCATAGCGATTGGGTAGCAGGATGGTCTTGTTGACAGGGTATATCAGAAAGGCATCGCAACTCTTCGTCCTGATATCGTATTCTTTAGGACATTTCATCTCGTCCGACAGTGCCAGTTGCGGTGCATACAGCAGGTCGCCTACGGTCTGTTCGTTGTCGAGCAGCCCGCCACAGGCACACCCTACCACCTCTTCTCTAAGTATCAATCGAGCCTTGTCCATCCATGGCTGTCGGTCGACGTTGGCTTTGTATTCCACAAATCGGGTCTTATTGCCTTCCAGTGTGATGTAGGGCTTGTCGGTTGGTACGTATGAATTACCGGAACGACGGTCTTTCAAGGCTCGTGTGCGTCCGCTTACCACCACAGGTGCCAGCTCTACCGAGTGGCTGTTGTCATCGGTGCGTATGATGGGTATGATGGTACGACGGTGCTGGCTCTTGACGGTCTGTTTTCCTAGGTCGAGTGTGAACGACAAGGCTATCTGTCCGGCTTTGAGACGTATGGTCTCGTTGTTCACCCCACAGAAGTAGCCATGGTTGTTGTCTGCCATGGTAGTGGCAGGCAGTATGTATAGGAGGGCAGCTCCCAAGAGATATTTATTTACAATGTTCATTTTCATATTTGTTTATGAGTTAACGTTACAGACAGTATATCAGACTTATGGCGGCCTTGGTTGGACCGATGTAGTTGTAGTGTGACTTTTCAACGGGCTTGCCACACTCCCGACATTCGTACTTCTTGTAGTCGACATAGAGATAGCCCACGCCCACCGACAGCTCAAAGTTCCATCGGGGTGACATGACCCATTGGTAGCCATAAGACAAGCCTCCACCGGCGGCCCAGCCTTGATAACGGTTGTCGCGCAACGATGGGAACAACCCGAAAGGCAGCTTTATGCCTCCTGCATTGAATTGTCCTCCCAACGCATGGATGCCGAAGAAGTGTCCGTTGAAGGTTTCGCACGTCCAGTATCGCAGTTCGGGTTGCACGAGCCAATGTTTCAACTTCTTGGTCTCTGAGAATTGCCAAGGCTGCCACCCTCCACCTACAGAAAATGAGTGCTTGTCACCAGTTGCGACTTCTATCGCCAAGTTGGGGGTTGATGTGGCAAGATAGGGTATATTTGTCTTTATGGCTACTTTCTGCGCTCTGCTAGAGAAAACAGCCAATACAAGTAAGACAGACACTATAAGTAATTTTTTTTTGTTTCATCATCCGAATCAATTTCATTTTTTGCACTTCTATTGAGAACTTGCCGGCTTATCCTTGTAACATGGTGGATGTCACCGGGTTTCCTTTTCGGCTGCAAATTTAAGAAGAATTCCAATAGTAACTACTCAGCACCCCTATGGGCATAAGTAATCGTCTTACTGTTGTACTACAGCAAGAATTGCATTGAATTTAGAATTTCCGTTCTTCATAGCAGTTTCAGCAATGGAGTGCAACTTGGCAAAATCATCGGCACCGCTGTCTGTTCGGAAGCAACCGCTGACTTTCTGCTTTATCTTGATTTTCCTAACTCCCCGCTCACTGGCATTGTTCTCGTAAGGCACACTTGGATTGGAGAGAAAGGTAAATAGGTAGTCTTTGACCTTAAGGATACCTCTCTTGAATTTTTCAAACTCGTTATCTAAATGCGTGAGGCTTTCACCCAAGAGGTTCTTCATCTTTGTCTTCAGTACCTTTATCTTTCTAGAGGTAATGTTGTCCTCTCTTCTGAGATTTATAGAGTGTTCTATCAGATGGATGAATCTCCGTGACCAGTTCTGGTTTGAATCCAGTTCGTTCAGATACTCTGCATTCCTAAGAAGATGAGCCAGGCAGACCTGATGGTCCTTAACATTCATCTTGAAGTAGCTCTGATGTCTGTCAGTCACAAGTGTCGAATAGGGAAGTCCCTTTGGAAACTTGGAATCTATGGCCTTCT
>ERZ1031984.151-NODE-151-length-11777-cov-32.756100_pt1 | contig 11777 bp, 10 predicted proteins | sample MGYA00518166_ERZ1031984 | MGnify/ENA primary metagenome ERZ1031984 (study PRJEB33719, sample SAMN04261288) | wastewater metagenome | biome: rural village; feature: human; material: feces | host: Homo sapiens | place: El Salvador | collected 2013-01-14 ... | reverse complement strand
GAAAGAAGCTTGAAGGCACGGAAGTTCTTATCTGCAAGCGATACCTCGAAAGGCAGACAGAGCGTAGCCCATATGGTGCCTTCCTTCATTTCACGGCTATAAGATGCAGCCTTGGCTGAGAACGGTTCGTAAGCCACAAAGTCCTTTTCATCGTCAAGAGCAAGACTCGCTGCTGTAAGAGTTTCTCCTGATGCCCCAATCTTTTCATTACCATTCTTACCTACCAGCTTGCTGAAGTAGCCAGTCTTGTAGTTGGCATATTTGTAGTTGGTCTTGCTACCATCATAGCCGTTGAGTTTTTCGCAACCATAGAACATATCATTACCATTAGTAACCTGGTTCGTAACAAACTTATCGCTGGCATAGATGGTTGTGAGGGCTTTGCAGATATAGAACATACGGCTCATACTTGTCACTTTCGCTGTGTTGAAGCTAGAGAGGTCGAGAGATTCGAGAGCGTAGCAGTCCCAGAACATAAATGACATGTTTTCTACATTCTCGGTGTTAAGATACTCAATACCTTCTATTGTGGTCAGATTCTCGCATCCTCTGAACCACGATAAACAGCTTGTTGGTCTTGTATTGGCAAACGAAGCATCGAAGACCACTTTTTTGACATAAGAGTTTTTAGAAATCCATTCAGGAGTATTTCCCCCCTCATTAAGCTCATAAGCTCCTTCGGGTTTGAATCCCTTGTAGCTGAATGTAAGAGTTTCTGTAGCATTGTCAAACATGGCATACCCACGTCCATAAGTAAAGTAACCAGTCGGGCCGCAGTTGGCATAGGTGTGGTCTTCCTTGCTAGAGGTATAGTCTTTGAAGCTGAGGCAATCAGAGAACATACAAGTACTTTCAGTAACCTGATCCGTAACAAACTTATCGCTGGCGTAGATGGTTTTGAGAGCGTAGCAGCTCTGGAACATACCTGCCATATCCGTCACCTTCGCTGTGTTGAAGTTGGTGAGGTCGAGAGATTCGAGAGATTTGCAGTAAGCGAACATATAGTACATATCTGTCACATTCTCGGTGTTAAAGTTTGTGAGATCGAGAGATTTGAGAGACTCGCAGCCATCGAACATATAGCGCATATTCGTCACGTTCTCGGTGTTAAAATACTCAATGCCTTCTATTGTGGTCAGATTAGGGCAGTAATAGAACCAACTATCACAGCTCGTTGGTCTTGCATTGGCAAACGAAGCATCGAAAACCACCTTCTTGATATTTTTACTTATAGCATACCAATCATGATTAAGGTCATAAGCTCCTTCGGGCTTGGAAGGACTGCATTTGAATGTAAGCGTTCCTGTGCTTCCTTCAAACACTGCATAAGCCGGATATAAAAGGCTGGCATAACTTACCTCTTGAGTGGCATCTGCATCGCTGAAGTATTTGTGGCATACATCACACTGCCAGTGTTCTTTAACTCCATCTTTAGCTTCATGGTAAGTGAGTGTGTGCTTCTTTAGCTCATCAGTCTTATATTTTTTTACTATTGAATGACAAATAGAGCATTTGTATGTGGTATAGCCATGCTCGGTGCAAGTAGTTTCCACAGTTTTTATTGCATTGCCAAGGGCAGACGAGCCATCGGCATTTGTGTGCGTACAAGTTTGGAGTTTGAGTTCAAATTCGCCTACCTGCAACACGTCTCCGCTATGAATAGCCGATATTTCCCATTTGAAATATTTGTAAGATTTACCTCCCCCGCAGGTGAAGTCGTAAGAAGTATAGTTCACATCCTGAAGCTTCGTATCGTTGTTTACCTCCTGAACGAGCGTCCATTCTCCATCTTTGCCCACGTTGTTTCCATAGAGCTTCCACGACATAGGGTTGCGACCTTTACTAGTGAAGTTGTCGTTACCCGTTGTGATGGTGTAGCCCACAGGGACTCCTGCTTTGCTGGCTGCGAAGATGACATTGGGACTACCTGAGAATTTGCAGCACCACTTGGAGAAATTGTCTTCTGTCTTTTTGCCATCAAAGAGTTCCGCATAAGTCTCATTAGGGAAGCCTTGGGGATTACCTGCTAAGGCTTTGAAGGTTACTGTGTTGTCGTAATCTGTCTGCGCCACCATATTGGTAGGCACAAGCAACAACATGAGCAACATCAATGGGAACAGAGCGATCCTTCGGAACCTACCTCCCCCATTGTTAATACGGTCGGCATGCGACCCATTGAATTGATTGGTAAATTTTTTCATAAATTAATATTATAATTGTTATTTAAATTTGTCTGCTTATTGTTAAGTTCACTCCAGAAAATACAAGAGGTTTATTAAGAAGATAAATATGGATGCCCCCCGATGATAATCAGGGCTAACTCTATCCTTGGTATAGTTTCTATATTTCCTTCATGTTGCAAATATAGTGAATTTCTCCGAAAGAGGGTGCAGCTTTCCCCTGTTCAAATCTTTATCAATCTGAAGTTCATTTATCTGCTGGTACAAAGCTTGCAAATCTATTTTCTTTGCCATATCGGTGTCTCCTAGCCCTATAAATATGCTCCACCGATTCCCTAAGCAGAGAAGATTGTTCGTGTTTGTAATGGCTATAATAAAAAGAAAAGCGTAGGAATCATATTACTTTATCCTTGCCAATTGAGGTCCTGGAAAAACCTATGAGAACAAGGATTGAAGCAATAGACACCTACGCCAAACTTGCATATATTGATAGCACAGGACGCACCCTCTCCATACGAATGGAAAGGGCACACCTATGCCTCGCGTATATACACGATGAGTAGTCGTCCACTACAGCCTTCCTCTGTCTCTCATTTTGAAATTTTCCAGGTTTCAATTGAACAGAAGAAAACGTCAGTACACGTCTTTCTTATTAAAATAGGCCAAGCCATGGATTTTTACCTAGCCAGCGACTCATCGCCAGCCATCCACAGCAAGACAACTGCAAAAGTACGAAAAAGAATTGGCTTCACAAAATTTTATGTCTTTTTTCTTGCATATCTCATTTACTTTTCTTATCTTTGCCACCAAATTAATAACAATAACATTAAAAAGGAGGTTATTATGCAAGCAACAAAGAACAATTCAAAGGAGGAAACCATCAGAAAGTTTAAACAACTCCTAAAACATAAAGAGGAGATGCTCGAAAGAGCAAAACAATATGATGGCATTGACATTTATGCTAAATTTGCAAACGCATGAAAGAATTGTCTCTACATCACATTAACAGCAAATCACCTTATCGAGTTATCTGCTCAGATAAGGGTGATTATCTGTTTGCAACAGACAAGGGGATTAACTATACCATTTCTTTTACGGAAGAGTTTCCTCTTGGCGGTTGTATGAGCTATCAATTTTGCATACACAATGACAATAAAATCCATGGCTCATACGATAATAAAATAAGCACAACGATTATTGCCATCATTGAGGAGTTCTTCCTTCAAAACTTGAATGTCTTACTATATATTTGCGACACAAGTGACAACCGTGAAGAAGTTAGAAATCGTTTGTTTATAAGATGGTTCAAGGAATATGCAGACCCACAAAAGTATACCATCCAGTCTGCTAACACAACCATTGAAGGTCAAGGATTCTACTCTTCTATCATTGTAGAAAACAGAAATCCACTATTAGATGAAATCAAAGCTGATTTCGAAAAGTCGGCAAATGATTTAAAAGAGAAATAGTTTCTTGCAAATCCCAATAAAATTGGTTATAAAGCAGCATATATTCAAGGCTTTTGCCCTTACAGGGCGCAGGGGGACAACGCCTTAACACCCAGGGTGGTGCCCTGGGCTAGGAGCTTTTGGGCCTTCAGCCCGTGCTTGAACCACATGCAAAAGTTCAATGATTTACTTCTTAACCAGGCATTTTATACTCATGTCTAAGCTTCCAGATAGTTCATCATATCCTCCAATGTATCGAAGTTCTTGACATTCCCCCTCTTTACATCCATAATAGCCTCCAACAAATCGCCCTCATACACTTGTGGTCTAGTATGCTTCTTATCATCCATAAAACGAACCACACGTACATAGCCAGAGCGACAAACCTTCGACTTTTCCTTCTTGGAACAATCAAAAGCGTTCTTAAAATCTATAGTAATCTGCTCCATAATTATTTGGACTTTAAATTAAACATCTATTTAACAGTGCAAAATTACATATTTTCCTATAAATAAGACTATTAACACGCACCTTTAACAAAATATTAACATAACTGCAGTCCTTCACTCTCTACATTATTATAAAAAGGACTGCCCTTTTTGCTCTGCCAGTCTTTCATCGAATACACTATCGGGTGAATCATCTGATTGATTTGCCATCCCAATTCCCAAAGAGGATAGGTGTAATTATCATGATCCTGCTCATCTATCTTATCCTTGTTCAGAAGCACAAGGATGTCCCAGTCGGAATCTGCTTTAGCATCCCTTCTAGCCCTTGACCCGAAAAGGATAACCTTGGCATCTTTCGGCATAATCGACTCCGCTTTCTTCTGAATCGACTTGAGTACCTCATCTTCAAGATGTTCCCTTGTTATTGTCGTCATAACACTATCATTTTAATTACACCGCAAAAATACGAAAAAGAATTGAAACTAACAAATATTCTGAGAGATATTTGCATTTATTCTTTCCTCTTTACCCAAACCTTATAGCTGCCACGACCTAACGAATCTATCGGCGAAGTATCATCTTTGATAAAATCCATCAATTATGTAAAAAGAATCTACTTTTTGTGATTTTTCTTTTCAAAAAGTTTGTTTTATCAAAGAATCTTTGTATCTTTGCAGCAACAGAACTCGTTTGCATCCCATTAGAACTGCAAGCGAGTCATTTTTTATATATAAGACATATGAATCAGAGACCAAGAACCATACAAGAACAATTGACCAGACTCAAAGAAAAGGGAATGGAATTCAATGATGAACAAATTGCTATTTCATATCTAGCAAGGATTAGCTATTTTCGCCTAAAATACTATTGGGTGGATATGTTGGATATTAATACTAGGCATTTCGTCAATGGTACAAGTTTTAATACAATCATAGACGGATATGAGTTTGACAAAAAGTTGCGCAATATTCTTTTTGGAGCAATTGAAATCCTGGAAGTGGGATTACGTACAAAATTCATAACAACTCTTTCGTTGGCAACAAATACAGGATTATGGTATTTGGATAATTCCCTTTTTGAAAACCAGCAGTTTCACACAAACCTGGTGCTGGATATGAAATATGAGTTCGCTCGAAACTCAGATCCTTTTGTTCGACAATATATTTTAGACCATCCCGATTGGGACAAAAATACATTGTCCGGAGCTAATCCTGACGCGTGGATGATTTTTGAAACTGCTACATTTGGAACTCTATCTAAGATGTACAAAAACCTATTGAATCAATCTCCATTAAAATCAAGAATAGCAAATGAATTTGGTTTATATTCTGCCCGAGAACTTTCAAGTTGGTTAGAAGCTATTTCTGTCTTACGAAACATCATTGCCCACCATTCAAGAATATGGTATAAGATATTTTCTAAGAAACCGACAAATATAAGCCATCATAGGAATGAATGGATGCATTCAAACTTAACAGAGCACCAGCGTAAACGTGCGTTTGGCGTAATATCCTGTCTTTTATATCTGTGTAATGCAATATGTCCAAACAACACTATCAAAAAGGATATAAAGGAACTTTTTGCTTCATACCCAAACATTCCTATTTTTATGATTGGCTTCACAAGAGCATGGGAAGAAAATCCTATTTGGAAATAAATATCTCAAATAAAAAAGAGCTGTCATCTGTGGTAACTATCATAAATGACAGTTCTTATATTCTAAGCTTTTGCCCTTTACCTTTACGCTATGTTATTCTTTTCTCTTCACCCAAACCTTATGGCTGCCGCGGCCTAGTGAATCTATCGGAGAAGTCTTGTCATTTGTCAGCTCCTTCAGTTCCATAGAGGCAGCAGTACGGCTCAAGTTGTTGATAGAGGCATAATCGCCTAGGGTGAGGACTCCGTTCTTCTCTATCACCTCCAGGGCTCGGGCGATGCGCTCTTCCTTGGAATAGAGCTGCTTACGGATAACCTTTACGCCACCCATATCACGCTCCAGGTCACGGTCGGTTTCACGCTTCACATCCTTGACAAACTCAGGGGACGCCTTGAAGTTGATGTCTTTCACTCCCACCTTGCGGTACGTCATCTTATCATCTGGATTAAGAATTTCCCTAGGCTTCTCATCCTCGAAAGCGAGGGAGAGGGAGAAGGTGCCGAAACCTTCCAGATTCACGTTGTACCCCATGGAGAGCATATCTGTCAGCATATCAACCACATCGGTCAATACAGCCTCCGTGGTACTTTCCGAAATACCGCGATGGTAGTTCTGCATCATCTTGACGAACTCTTTTCGGGATAGTGTACGGTTGGTCACCATTTTGGGATAAACTCTGCGCTTGCCATCATAGCGCATATCCCCCATTTCCTGCAATTTGTACTTAGCCATATCAGTTTCCTTTCCTATTTTAGTTTATTAGTATTTCTTATTGCAACAGCCTTTACATCCTATAGTATTTATTGTTATACTTAAGAAGAAAAGACCACAAACCTAGGAAGAAAAGTATTTAATCCTAGGAGAAATCTCCGTTCATAGACACTGAACCGACATTCAAAGTCTATGAACCGCCGTTCAAAGACACTGAACGGACATTCAATGTTTATGAACGAAGATTTCTACTATGCAAAGATACAACTTTATCAGATATAAAACAAGACTTTTCCTGAATATCTTTACTTTTCCGGCCATAATTCTTCGTTTTTTGAGCTTATTTCTTTGCGTATCCCAAATAATTGTGTTAACTTTGTAGTCAGATTGAAAACCAAAGGTCAAAGGATTGAAAACCAAAGGCTAAAGGATTGCAAGCAAAAGACAAAGAAAAAGACTAAGATTAGACATCCTTATGAGTATGAAGATATTAGCAACCAGCGACTGGCATCTGGGCAACCTGTTTCACGGCAACGACCGTCTGCCTGAACACAAGCATTTCCTGAAATGGCTCCTGGAGCAGATAGCTGGACAAAAGCCCGATGCTCTCCTCATAGCAGGAGACATCTTTGATAACGGAAATCCATCGGCAGCGGCACAGACCGTTTATTACGAGTTTCTTGCCGATGCTACCCAACTGTGCCCGAACATGCAGGTCATCATTACCGCCGGCAACCACGATTCCGCCAGCCGACTGGAGGCTCCCCGTCCGCTGCTCACCCGATACCACGTGGAAATAAGAGGAAACGTAAGGAAAATCTGGAAGCAGGGAGAAAGCGAGGACGATGCTAAAACCGGCGGACATTGGATCTATTCCTTCGATGACCTCATCATCCCCGTAACCAACGAGGCAGGAGAAGAAGTCATCATCCTCGCCGTACCTTTCCTTAGAAGCGATGTGGTGCAGAACGCCAGCTACTCGCAGGGTGTCAACGACTTTCTGAGAGAACTGACGGCTGAGGCTCGAAAGAAACACCCGGGCAGGAAGTGCATCATGATGGCACACATGTACGCCAAGGGTTCGGATATCGCCAAAAAGGATGCGAGCGAGAAAATCATCATCGGCGGGCAGGAGGAAGTGGACCTGGAAGGATGGAACGACCATCCCGACTATATGACTTGCGGACACATCCACAAACGGCAACATATCTGGAACACCGACTGGGCAAGATATACAGGAAGTATCCTCCCGATGTCGTTTGCAGAGAAAGACTACACCCACGGCATCGACCTCATCACCATAGAACACGGAGAAGAGAAGGAAGGAAAGGAAACCGGCAAGAGCAAGGAATGGAAAGTAGATTTTCTGGAATACAAGCCTCAGCACGCCCTCCGCATCCTGCCCGAAGATGAGGAAGAGCTGACCTTCAAGAAATGGCAGAAGCTCATCAATTCTGAACTCTCGGAGAGAACTGACGGCGAACTGAGCGACCACTTCGACTACGTGATGCTGAAGGTGAAACAGGAGAAACTGAACAGCGATGACATCAAGGAACTGGAGAAACTCGTCAACGAAAAGGATGCCGTGCTCTGCAAAATCCAGCGCATCATCCCGCAACTGGACCTCTCCACCATCCAGGGTTCCCAGCATATCACCAGCATAGAAGACATCATCAACCGTCCTCCGCTCGACACGCTGAAGGAAGCCTTCGCCATCAGACACAACGCTCCGATGAACGAAAGACAGGAGAAAATGTTATCCGATTTATTAACGACATCATCATTATGAAATTCCTACAACTCGAAATACTCAACCTCGCTTCGCTTGACAAACAGGGAGGCGAGGTCATCAACTTTGAGGAAGGTGCCTTAGGCGAGAGCACCATCTTCAGCATCGTAGGTCCGACGGGAAGTGGCAAGTCTACCCTCCTCGACGCCATCTGCCTTGCCCTCTACAACCGCGCCCCTCGCTATCCCAGGAAGAAAGGCGACAAGAACCAGAGCATCGAAATTTTCGGAGCTGCTGATGCCAGCGAAAGTAACCGTCTGGCTCCTACCGACAGTAGAAACATCCTGACACGTGGCAAGAAGGAAGGCTACAGCAAACTCACCTTCCTTGCCAACAACGGCAGCATCTACCGCGCAGAATGGCACGTCAGATTCCAGAGAGTGCGCTACGAGAACGCCAAGACTGCGCTCTATAAAATCACAAGAAACGGAGAAGAAATAACAGAGGAAACTGCCGACTGGAACGAGCTGCCGAACATCATCGGTCTCGACTACGACCAGTTTCTCCGTACCGTACTCATCGCCCAAGGCTCGTTTGCCAACTTCCTGACGGCAAAGGAAAACGAGCGGTACGAACTCCTGGAAAAACTCATCGGATGCGAGGAAACTTATACGAACATCGCTACAGAAATCAAGAAGGCGAAAGACCAGGCGACGGATGCCTATAACCAGATGGCAGCATCGGTGGAAGCCGTTAAACAGAACCTGCTGAACGATGAAGAACTTGCCCAACTGAAGGAGGAAATCGCCCGGTTGGAAAAAGCTGAGAAGGAACTCGACAGCCAGTTGCAAGCCATTTCGAAAGACCTGCAATGGTTTGAGGAAAACGATAAGCAAATCAAGCAAATCGCTATCTGCCAGACTGATATGGAGCAAGCAGCAGATGCCATTAAAGCGATGCAAGCCCAGATTCTCCGTCTGCAGTTGCACGATGAAGTACAGCCAGCCGTCAATATGCTTCAGGAAGTGGAGCGACAGACGCAGAGCATCCACGAGCAGGAAGAAAACATCCAGAAAGCGGAAGGAAACATCAAAAGCCAAGAGTCTGCCATCGACGAAAGCGAGAAAACTCTCACCAGTCTGAAGGAAGCAGTAGGCAAGGCACAGGAACAGCTGGAAAAGGCGCTGCCGGTCATCGCTGAAGCAAGGGCGCTGAAAACAAAAATGGAAGCGGCGATGCCGAATCTGAAAGAAAAGAAAGAGGCATTGGAGTTGGCTCAGAAAGAGAATCTAACTGCCCAGAAAGACGTGGAGGAAAACGCCCGAAACATCCAAAAATGGGAAGCTAAAACGGAGAAAGCGAACCTTGCCCTCAAAACGACAAAGGAAGAGATTGCCAAGCAGAAACAGGTTCTGCACGAAGCGACGCAAGCCGCAGAACAGGCTTGGGAGACGGAAAGAAATAAGACTGCCGGACAGAACATAGAGGAACTGCAGAACAGCAAGACTGTAGCTGACAGGAAACTACAGGATGTCCAGCAAGCCATCAAGGTTGTGGCTCATCTCGATGCTGCCACAACAGAAAAGCAGAAGAATGAGGAGCGAATCCTGGTCTTGGGCAAGAGAAATGCGGAGATAGATGAAGCCCTGGGCAAGTTGACCATCGAGGCGCTGACCCAAGAGGCCCTGACGCTGAGAAATGCCTATACCCTCATGGTGAGTGAGAAATGGGAGATTCATCGTGCCAACCTGACCGAAGGCAAACCTTGTCCGCTCTGCGGCAGCACGACCCATCCTTATCATACCGACAACAGACAGTTTGAGGAAGCCACCACAGAACTCTCGCAACTTCTGAAAGCCAAGGAGGATCTGCTGAAACTGCAACAGAAAGAGGAGAAGGATCTTTCCGGCGAGAGAAAACAAAACGACGGCGAAGTACAGACGCTCCAGAAACAACAGGAAAAACTCTCGGGAGAAATAGCAACTTACGAAGAGGATTGGAAGACGCTCATCACCCAGTATCCAAAGATTCCAAAGGCAGAGGCAGAACTGAAATCGCTCTTGCCTATCTATGAAAACAAGGCGAAAGATGCGAGCAGCAAACTGAGCCTCTTTAACAAGATTCAGAAAGAGATAGAACGGCTGACCCAACTCAAGGACAAGGCTGTGAAGGATGAAGCTGCATATGAAAGCAAGGCTTCTACTATACAGAACAAAGCCCAAGAAAACGCTTCAACCTGCTCCACAAAACTGGCTGAGCAGAAAGCACTTACCATCAACCTCATCTCACAGCAAAAGAGTAAGGAGGAGGCTTACGGGAAAGCCCTTCAGACATGGAATAGCGCCAAGAAGGAAATGGAGGAATGGCAGGAGAAATATAAGCAGATTCTGAATGGCGAAGAGCCTGATGCGGCTGAACAAAGACTGACAGCAGCAAAGGATGAGGCAACGAAAGCAGCTGATACTCAGAACGAGAATATCAACAAACTGAAGGCTGAACTCGCCAACAGTAAAGGTTCGCATCAAACCATGCTGTCTCAGAACAAGACGATGAAAGAGAATCTGCAAACGAAGGAAAAGGAACTCGACCTTTGGATTGAGGAATATAACAAGCAGCTTGAAGAAAAGAGCATCGAAGGAAAAGACACCGAAGAGGAAGGCATCGAGGAAAGAAGTATCGAACCAAGCCTTATCGACCGAAATACCATCCGGGAGATGCTTCACTCCGCCGAAGATTGGAATGCCATCCGACGGGAAAAGGACGAAAAGGAGAAAGCCGTGGCTTCAACTACCGCCCTTTACCAGAGCGCAGAAAAGGCGCATCAGCAGCACTTGGAACATCAGCCTGCCCAAACCCGTGATGCTCTCTTAGCCATTCAGCAGGAGTATCAGGAGAGAAGTCAGCGCAACGAACTGATTGCTGCCAACGCCAGGATGCAGAACCATCAGGAAGCCGTGAAGCAGTTGGGCGACAAGGCTGAGGCTCTGCAACTCGTAACCCAGGAAAAGGACGACTGGACAGCCATTACGGATGCCATCGGAGCAGACGGAAAGACGCTGCGCAAGATAGCCCAATGCTATACGCTCAGTTTCCTGATTGCTCACGCCAACCAGGAAATCAGAAAGTTCAACAGCCGTTACGAACTGCAGCAGGTAAAGCATTCGCTTGGCATCCGAGTCATCGACCACGACCGTGCCGACGATATCCGAGACACCACCTCCCTATCTGGTGGCGAAACCTTCATCGTGAGTCTCGGTCTCGCCTTGGGCTTGTCGGCGTTATCTTCCCGCAACATCTCCTTCGAGAATCTGTTCATCGACGAAGGCTTCGGAACCCTCGACCCTGATACCCTAGCCACCGTCATCGACTCCCTCGCCATGCTGCAAAGTTCGCAAGGCAAGAAGGTGGGCGTCATCAGTCATACCGACACGATGAGCGAGCGCATCACCACCCAGATAAGAATTATCAAGAATGGCAACTCCGGCAGCAGCCATATCGAAATCTATCCTTAACCCATCGTAATTATACCTTAAATTATATAGTAATAAAACAAAAGAAAGGGTGTGCCATAAGTCCATGACACACCCTTTCTTTTGTTTCCAT
>ERZ1031984.129-NODE-129-length-13347-cov-41.158441_pt1 | contig 13347 bp, 8 predicted proteins | sample MGYA00518166_ERZ1031984 | MGnify/ENA primary metagenome ERZ1031984 (study PRJEB33719, sample SAMN04261288) | wastewater metagenome | biome: rural village; feature: human; material: feces | host: Homo sapiens | place: El Salvador | collected 2013-01-14 ... | reverse complement strand
GCTTTCCATTGATATGCCCGAAGTAACCATGTTTACTCCGAATGTATGTCTTGCAACATGTGCGGTAAGGTTCTCATTGATACCCAAAGCCACACCGAGTGAATGAAATTCAAACCACATGGAATCACGTGAAGAAAGAGGAAAAACAGGTTTGCTATCATCCGCTGTATTGTATAGCGACATTATTTGTTCAGCTATCGGATGCAAGGGAATGAACGCTTCGTTGTTGGTCTTTGCTCTTTTCTCACGGATGTATTTTCTACCGTCTGCTGTCATCCCGATATGGTGTGGATACAGGTTACGTAAATCGACATAAGCCAAACCTGTAAGGCTGGAGAAAACAAACATTCTTCGTGCCAACTCCAAAGCCTTATCTTCCATAGGAGTCTCCATAATGAGCAGCAAGTCATTTCTGGATATATGTCTACGCTTTGGTGAGCCTTTCTTTTCATATCCGACATCTTCCAGTGGATTGAATTTCAGCAGACCTCTGTCAACAGCGATATAAACCAAGCGTTGCAACCAACAAAGATTATGGTTTGTATTGGATGCACTATACCCTTTGCCAATCAAGAACAACTTATAAGATTTGCCAAATTCCTCAGTCAAATCTTCAAATGCAATGTCATTCATTCCTCGTAACCCGATGAACTCTCGCAAGTTGAGCTGCGATGTCTTAGATTGGCGATAAGAAGATGTTGAGTTAATACGGATGGAGCGCAGCCTAAGGCGTTCACGCTCCTCCTCGCCAGTGGCAAGCAATGTCATCGGGATAGTATTTGCATCAACAATAACATTCTTCAGAATCTCGGCGGTAACGATGCCCTTTTCCTTTGTTGCCTGCTCGTAGGCTTCGTCAATTCTTAGTCTGAACGCTTGCAGTTGTCCGTTCACTCTTGCATTCTTGGCTTCACCTTTTTTCGTGTCCCATTCTTCGGGAGCACAGTAAAGACCTGTTGCTATGGCTGACACTTTGCCGTCAATCGTGATACGGCAAAATATAGATGTGGTTCCGTCTGCCTTTACTCTGCCACGGTTGATATAATAAAACTGCTTGTATGTACTTCTCATTTTTATGTTCCTTTCTTATTTTGTGATAATATTACAGGACAAACTTGAAGTCCTTGTTGGCTTCGATGAACTTGTCCATATCCTCAAATAGCTTTTTCGGGGTGACACGTGCATAGATTTGCGTGGTCTGAATGTTGTTGTGACCAAGCATTTTGCTGATAGTCTCTATCGGAACACCTTCTTCGAGCGTAACGAGCGATGCGAAACTGTGCCGTCCAACATGATAGACCAAATCCATACTTATGCCAGATAGTACTCGGAGACTTTTCATGTTACCTCTCAGCACTCGAAATTCCTGTGGCGGTAAAAGAGTAGGTCTTGTCGGGTCTTTGTATTTCTCCAACATGGCAAGCGCCTCTGGCAGTAACTTCACACGTGCAAGCATCTTGTTCTTCTTTCTGTGGTATTTCAGCCAAAGGCTGCCCTCCTCATCACGAAAGAGGTATTCTTCCGTGATGGAAACCGTATCGGCATAAGCCGTGCCTGTATAGCAGGCGAAAAGAAAAAGGTCACGGGTCAAAGCCAACGATTTTCTTCGCTCTGGTATTTCGAGGTCACGAATTTTCAGGAAGTCCTCACGTGTCAATACCTTTGGTGGATTCTCTTTCTTTTGAGGTAGCTTGAAGTGCATAAAATGATAACGCTCGGAGTGTCCTGCCTTGAAAGCTATTCGGCAGGTCTTCTTCAAGATGGCGAGATAGTGGCGGACTGTATCAAGTGCAAGACCTCTCTCGTCCAAGCAAAAGTCCATGTACTCACGGATAAACTGCTCGTCAAGCTCACCGAATGCCACATCGTCAGTTCCATAACGCTTCTTGACGAACAATGCCAATGTCAGGCGAGTGTACTGGTAGTTTGGCAGCGTGCCTTTCTTGTAGTCGATGCCGATTCTTGACTCAATGTCCGCAATGATGGCGTCAAGCTGCTTCAACAAGGTCATCTGAGTGTCTGCACTGCATTGAAACAGATCCTTTATCGCCTTTGCGTCAAAATCCGTCTTGCGCTCCACAAGTGACTCGTAGGCTGAGTTTATTGCCAGCAACAGCTTGTCAATTTTGGCGTTCACTTCCACAGCCTCCTTGCTCTTGCCGTCAAGTCTGCTCTCACGTGGATTCCATAACTTTGGCGTACATGACAACTTGCAACCGAACTGCGCCATTGTTCGGTTGAGGGTGATGCGTCCCATGATGGGAGCCTTACCGTTCTTGTCCAATCCGCTCTTTTTAAGGTAGAGCAGCACCTTGAATTTTTCAACTTTCATCTGCTTACTTTTTTAGTTTGCAAAAATAATCAATCAGTAAGCATTCTCCGTCATTGAAAGTTGTGCAGAACAGTGCAACAAACACTGGTGACAAACTATTTGTTTTTCACCTCGTTAGCAGTGTTGGTTTCGGTAACTGACCGCTAACGGTTTGGTAACTGAAACAACTCAATATCCTGCTCGGATTTGCTTTGCAGCCAATTGGCAGAATTATGAAATATTGCTCATTCTCAACCACTTGCAGTTCATTTCTCTCATCTTCACTTTCCGTTGCTTTTGCTTAAATTGTGCACATGAGTCGTCATACCTTTGCCACCACCTTGCTCACGATGGGAGTGGACCTCTATACCACCAGCAAACTGTTGGGACATCAAAACATCATAACCACGCAAGTATATGCCGAGATAGTGAACAGAAAGAAGGTTGAGGCGGTGAACCTTTTGGACCAAATCAAGCCTCTTTAGGTACGCTTTTAGGTACATGATGCTTTCAGAAACTTGAAGGAGAGGGCAAGTTGCAAACTTAAAAATCAAGCAAATGATGAAGCAGGTAAAAATTAAATTGCCTCTCAGAGCGTTGACCCTAGCAAGCGGTCTGCTTCTGACGGTGAGTTCCTTTGCGCAGAGTAATGCAATTAAGGGACATGTGAAGGATGCTTCCGGTGAGCCTGTCATGGGTGCTACCATTACAGTGAACGGTAAGGCTGTAGGTATTACCGACATGGATGGTAACTTCTCAGTAGACGCAGCGCCAGGTGCAAACCTTACTTTCACTTATCTGGGTATGACACCACAGACAGTGAAGGCATCTAGTAACATGAACATTACGTTGAAAGATGACTCTAAGTCTTTGAACGAAGTCGTTGTCATCGGTTATGGTGCCGTTAAGAAGTCAGACCTTACAGGTTCTGTAACAGCTTTGACACCAGATTCAAAAAACAAAGGTCTTGTTGTAAATGCACAAGACATGATTTCTGGAAAGATTGCCGGTGTAAATGTGACCAGCAACTCAGGTGAGCCTGGCGTTGGTACACAGATTCGTATCCGTGGTGGTTCGTCTTTGAACGCATCCAATGACCCATTGATCGTAATCGATGGTGTTCCTATGGATAATAATAAGGTAGGTAACACTGGTTCAAACATCCTCTCAACCATCAACCCTCAGGATATAGAGTCTTTCAATGTTTTGAAGGATGCTTCTGCGACAGCTATTTATGGTTCTCGTGGTTCTAATGGTGTTATCATCATTACTACAAAGAAGGGTAGCAAGGGACAGAAGCCACAGGTAAGCTACTCTGGTTCCGTATCAATCTCTGAGAAGAAAAAAACATACGATATGATGGATGGCGATGAGTATCGCGCCTATATCAAATCTAACTTTGCGGAGGACGATGATGCAGTCAAGGCTTTGGGTACAGCCAATACAGATTGGCAAGACTTGATTTATCGCACTGCTGTCAGCCACGACCATAACATTAGTGTAGCGGGTTCTGCAGGTAAGTCCCTTCCATATCGAGTTTCTTTAGGTTACACAGGTCAAGAGGGTATTCTTAAGAACTCAGATTACAAGCGTTATACCGCAGCCATCAATCTCAACCCATCTTTGTTGGACGACCACTTGACACTTAACTTGAATGCTAAGGGTATGCACTCCAAAGCAAAGAAGGCAGATACAGGTGCCATTGGTGCAGCCATCACTTTTGACCCTACGCAAAGTCCATACGACTTTACTTCTGAGAGAGACTTAGCAATGCTTGGCAGTGGTAAGCAGCAGACGCTTAATAACTTCGGTGGCTATTTCAACTGGCTTACATCTGCCAGTGGTTACAATGATTCACAATGGCCATATACTAGATTCAAGGATGCTACCAGCAACCCTTTGGCACTTCTTGAACTCGGTGGTAAAGTAGAGAAGGTGAACTCTTTCATCGGTAGCGCAGACATCGACTATAAGGTACATGGATTTGAAGACTTGCGTCTCCACATGACTTTGGGTGCAGAGGTTGCTAAGGGTACTGAAACAGAGAATCAACCTACTTCATATCCTTCTACCATCTATTATGGTGGCATCACGGATAATTCCAACTTGAAGCGCAACCTCTTGTTGAGTGCATACGCTCAGTATTACAAGGACTTCAATAAGATTCACCACTTCGACATCATGGGTGGTTATGAGTATCAGCACTTCTTCTTCCGTTACAACAATAGTTGGATACAGTACTATCCTTCTACCAGTCCTAATGCAGGAGAAATCTTCAAGGATACTCCAGACTATGATAAGTACGAGAACTTCCTCGTATCATTCTTCGGTCGTGCCAACTATACATTGATGAATCGTTACTATCTCACAGTGACCGTACGTGATGACGGTTCTTCACGTTTTGCAGATCACTGGGGCTTGTTCCCTTCATTCGCATTTGCTTGGCGTGTCAATGAGGAAGGATTCCTCAAGAATGTAAAATGGTTGAGCAACTTGAAGCTTCGTCTCGGTTATGGTAAGACTGGTCAGCAGGAAGGTATCAAGAACTATATCTGGTTCAAGCAGTACAAGAAGGGTCAAAACTTCGGTAAATACCCAGTCATAGGTGATGGTAGCATCTATACTCCTCTTTACTACAATGATAAGTTGAAGTGGGAGACCACAGAAACTTACAACGCAGGTCTTGACTTTGGCTTCCTCGACAATCGCCTCAATGGTACGATTGATGTATATAAGCGTAAGACTAAGGACTTGATTAACGAGGCTCCTGTTGCTGCACTTGCAGGTTCTGCCGATAAAGGTTTGCAGAATATTGGTTCCTTGGAGAACAAGGGTGTTGAGATCGCCTTGAATTGGGTTCCTGTCAGCACAAAGGACTGGTATTGGACGATGAGCTATAACTTCACCTATAATGACAACAAGATTACAGACTTGAATGGTGTAAGCGACAATGGCGACCCAGTTCTTGTTGGTGATAACATTGACCAGAGCAATAAGGTATTGGCTTACCAGACAGGTTATGCTGCCAATTCGTTCTATGTATTTCAGCAGTTGTATGACAAGGATGGAAAGCCAGTAGAGGGTGCAGTCGTAGATAGAAATGGCGATGGTAAAATTACAGATTCCGACCGTTATCTCTACAAGAGTGTGATGGCTCCTGTTACGATGGGTTTCTCAACAAGAGTAGAGTACAAACACTTCGACTTAGGATTCTCACTCCGTGCTAGCATTGGCAACTATGTATATAATCAGTTTGAGCAGGCACAGCGTCTGAAGACAACAGGTTCACTTTGGTGTCAGGGCTCTTTCCTTGTCAATCGCTATGTCAAGTCTTTGGGTTGGATGTCTGACGCCAATAGTTCTAAACTCAGTGACTACTTCGTGCAGAATGCTTCATTCTTGAAGATGGACAATATCACCTTGGGTTATTCATTCAACAACTTGTTTAAGGCAGGTTCTTGGAAGGGAATCTCTGGCCGTGTATATGGTTCTGTCAGCAACGTATTCACAATTACCAAGTATGATGGTCTTGACCCAGAGGTTGTAAGTGGTATTGATAACAATGTCTATCCACGTCCAATCACCTTCCTTCTTGGTGTGAACTTGAATTTCTAAACAATTTAAAGAATTACGACAATGAAAAAATATATAAAGACTGTTTTTGCACCTGCTGTTGCCCTCATGTTGGGAATGGCTTCAACATCGTGCGTAAACGACCTCGACAAAGAGCCAATCAGTCCAAAGATTGACCTAGAGGTTAACAATGACGGACTTTTGAACAAATGCTATGCCAACTTCGGTATTAACGGAAATGGTAGTGGTAGCAATAGTGATGACGATTGCGATGTAAAGGGATTCTCCGACAATGGTATGACAGGTTTGGTACGTGCCATGTGGTGTCTCAACGAGTTGCCAACAGATGAGGCAACTTGTAACTGGGGTGATGGTTTGCAAGAGTTGAACTCTGCCAAATTCGATCCTTCACATCCTTGGATGAAATTGTACTTCACTCGTTTGACTTTGGGTATCACATTCTGTAACCAATATCTTGAGGTAGCAGGTGGCGAGGATGCAACAAAGACAGCAGAGTGCCGTTTCCTTCGTGCCATGCAATATTATCTCTTGATGGATGCGTACGGAAATGTACCATTCTCTGAGTCTATGGGTAAGCCTGAGCAGAAGTCTCGCAAGGACATGTATGAATGGCTTGTCAATGAGTTGACTGAGATAGAGCCAAACCTCTCCGAGCCAAGAGTGAAGACTGGTAGTGACGCTGATTATGGCCGTGTTGATAAGGCTGCTTGTTGGTTGTTACTCTCAAGGCTTTATCTCAATGCTGAAGTTTATACAGGTACTGCTGAGTGGGCAAAGGCCAAAGAATATGCCAAGAAGGTAATGGATTCTCCATACGACATCAATACCGATGGTACAGCAGATGGCAAGTGGAGTGCATACCAGATGGTGTTCATGGGTGATAACGACAAGAGTTCTGCTTCTAAGGAGTTGATTTTCCCTATTGTCAACATCTCAGGAAAGACAGCAAGCTATGGTAACTCTCTCTTCCTTATTGCAGGTACATTTACTCCAACTTATAACGTTAATCCAGATGACCCTGCTGGTTCTAATGGCGTAGTGGGTCAGCAATGGCAAGGTTTGCATCCACGTACTGCTCTGTTGAAGAAATTCTTCCCTAACTCAGTAGCACCTGAGGTTCCTTCTTATGAGATGACCAATGAGGCTAAAGATGACCGTGCTATCTTCTGGGGTAAGGACAGACCATACGAAATTGATAATATTACTCAGGACAAGTATGGTTATGGTGTATGCAAGTTTATCAACTACAACAGTGATGGCTCTAGTCATGTCGATCCTTCTTTTGCTGATATGGATTGGCCTTTCATGCGTGCAGCTGAGGCTTACCTCAACTTTGCCGAGGCAGACGCTCGCTTGAACGGTGGCAACACTACTGCAGATGGTACAAAGATATTGAATACACTTCGTGCTCGTGCTCATGCCACAACTCGTCCAGAGTCTTCAAGCTATTCTCTCAACGAAATCTGTGATGAATGGGCTCGTGAGTTCTACTTCGAGGGTATCCGCCGTACTACATTGATACGTTTCAATCTCTTCGGTGGTAACACTGGTTATAACTGGGATTGGAAAGGTGGCGAGAAAGCTGGTACTAACATCGAGTCATACAAGAATGTTTTTCCTATTCCTTTGACTCAGATTCAGAGTAACAGCAACTTGCATCAGAATCCTGGCTACCCAGGCTAAACATTTATTCATGTAAAAATATAAGATATGAAAAAGGTATTAAAATCAGCTTTACTGCTGATGATGGGATTGGTAATGTTCGCTGCTTGTTCCGACGATCGTGACGACAATCCAACCATCACCACTCCAACGGAGTTTATACTCAATACTCCAGCTATTGCAAGCAATAATATCGACCTTGCGCACTCTAGCACTTTGCAGCTCACTTGTTCTCAGCCAAACTATGGCTTCCCTGCTGCAACCAAGTACAATGTTCAAATATCTTTGAAAGAGGATATGAGTGATTGCGCTACCATCGATCAAAACTTCTATTCTGCAAAGGCAGATGTGGATGCTTCACTTTTGGCAGCTACGCTCACAAACCTAGAGTTGAATGCTGGTAAGACAGAGGCAGATTTCCCAATGGATATTCCTGTTTATGTTCGTATGCGTGCCGTGATGACCACTGAAACTGGTGATGAGATAGAAGGCACAGACATTCTTTCTAATGTTGTTACATTGAGTAATGTTCACTTGCTCTACGCTTTGGCTCCAGTGACAGTACCAGCTCACCTCTACGTAGTAGGTAATTTCTGCGGATGGGATTGGGGCAATAGCTTCGAGTTTATCCCTGTCTATGACCATCCAGAGATGTACTGGCGCATGGTTTGGATTGATGAATCAGGTTTGAAGATTAATACAGACAAGGCTTGGGATGGTAACGAAAAGGGATATGCTGATATTACTGTTGATGGCGAATTGAAGGATAAGATTTCATCAAATGAAGGAAACATCAGTTCTACTACTCCAGGATGGTATCTGATGATTGTCACAGCAACTGTTGAAGGTCGTGACATCAAGTACAATGTTCAGTTCAACGAGCCAAACGTTTGGTTGACGGGTACTTGTATCGGTGACCCTGATTTTGGTGAATTAAACGAGGCTGGTAAGTTTGAGGTTCCTACTACTCAGGATGGCGACTTTGTATCTCCAGCAATTACGGATGCTTGCCCTGGTGGTGATGATGGCGATGGCGTGCGTGTTTACGTCAAGATTCCTGGTAACGATTGGTGGCACTCTGAGTTCTTATTGGAAGGTGACAAAATTTCTTACCGTGGTGCTGGTGGTGACCAAAAACCTCGTCTCGCTTGCGCCGTAGGTCAGAAGATGTACTTGAACTTCTCTACAGGCAAGGGTAGCCTGAAATAATATCAGAGGGTTGGTGGTGTGAAAACCACCAACTTCCCTACAAACTTTATTCACTTAAGTAATAAACAAAATGAAAAAACTTTCGAAATATATAGCATTCGCTTTCTTGGGTATGGCAATGGCTTCATGTGGAGATGACTATAATGATTGGGCAAATCCGCAGACTAACCCACAGGAAGATGCCATAACAATACCTGGTTTGACAGCGACTGCAGCTGATGCCATTGATTTGGCAAATGTTAGCGAAGATAGTGTTAGCACCTTCACATTGAGCACAGCGGCTCTTCCTGAAGGTTTTAAGTTGGCAGATGCTCGTGTGGAAGTAACACCACAAGATGTTGAAGGAGCCACCAAGACTACCTTCAATGCGGGTATTGAAGGTCGTGCAGCAGCTGCCGATCTTAGCGACTTGGTTGTCAATGCCTATGGTAAGCGACCAACTGCTCGCACATTTGATGCTCATGTCTATTTGGATGCCGTAAAGGATGGTCAGGCTGTCCTCATCGACGCTGGTAAAATCAATGTGGTAGTAACTCCTAAGGCTCCATATATTGCTTCTGGTTACTATTTGGTTGGACTAATGACAGATTGGAAATTGGACACCAACTTGAAATTTGCTCACTCTGATGCAGACGTTTATGAGGATCCAGTATTTACCATTATGTTTACTACAACAGACGATAACCAATACTGGAAGATTATTCCTCAGGGTAATGTAGATGCAGGTAATATTTGGGCAGTAGAAAACAATCCTAAGGGTGTTGTTGGTGTAGAAAAAGATGGTGACGACGCAATGAGCGGTACACTTCTCACTACTACTTCAGAGGGTAAAAAGGCTAACGCTGGTAAGATTGCAAAAGCTGGTATCTATCAGATGACTATCAACATGATGGACTACACTTATACCATCAAACAGATTGCACCTGAATACTATCTTGTAGGTAAATTACAGGGATGGTCTGACAAACTTGAAAACAAGACCTGTCTCATGTATGCAGAGTCTGCTATGGTTCAGAGTTATACTACTCAGTGGAACGACGATGCAAACCTGAAGATTTGGTTGGGTAGCGACTTTGGCGTTTGGGCCAATGCTTATGGTACAGCTAAAAATGATGATAATTCTGTAGAAGGCAAGATTGGTGGAAGCGGTTCTATCGTTTGCCCAGAACCAGGTGCATTCTATACCTTTAAGGTAGATTTCTCTACCATGACTTACAAATGGACTAAGCTAGAGAATCAGAATCCTACTAAATTCGAACATGTCAGTCTTATCGGAGTTGGTGGCAAATGGAATGACGGTGATGACATTGACATGACACAGGTTACTCCTCACAACTGGTTTATCGAAACAACTCTCCCTGTAGGTGGATTTAAGATTCGTGCTAATTACGCTTGGAATAAAGGTGGAAACTGGGGCTACACAGCAGATCAGAAGTTCACTTCTACAGGTAAGTTGTTCAACGATGGTGTCAGCGGAGATATCAAGATTGCAACTGCAGGTAAGTATCGCATCTTCTTCAACGATATTACTAACGAGTATTCAATCATTGCCGTTGCAGAATAAACATTTATTTTAATAATACATTATAGGCGGCTCTCAATTCCGAGAGTCGCCTATTTTTTTCTTTCTCACCATCCTTTTCAAGTATTTTTTCCCTAAAACCTTGGAAGTTACGAGGAAAATTCGTATCTTTGCACCGAATAAGTACAACATTTATATTTTTATGATTATGAGAACAGGCGACAAAGTATTAATATCTCCAGACTTGACACATGCCAAAGACTGGACACAGGGCGAAGTGATTGAAGTTGAGAACAATCCTTTCGTAGGAATTGTCATCTCCGCAAAAACCGCAGATGGGAACATATTCTTTGGATATAAGGACTTATTTGAGCCAGCAAAGGAGGCAGTATGTACGCACTAGCATTTGATTTGGTTAAAAACTCATAGAATAGACGACTCTCCTCCAATCCGGGAGTCGCCTATTTTTCTTTCTCCCCCTCTCAACATTTTTTTCCTAAAACCTTGGAAGTTATGAGGAAAAGTCGTATCTTTGCAGAAGAAAAGCTGCACTCGGCAAATTGAAAGCAAGCTTTCTTTGCGCTCGTTTGCATTTTCTTTGCAGAAGAAAAGCTGCACTCGGCAAATTGAAAGCAAGCTTTCTTTGCGCTCGTTTGCATTTTCTTTGTCCCAAAATCCGTATGCCTTCTGTTAGAAGACCAAATTAAAACATTACTCTATGGATAGTTTGATACAATATAACAATGCTGTCAACGCTATAAAGACAGCCATACTTCAAGGACAATATGAAGCAGCCAAAGGTGTGAACCGCATACAACTTGCTTTATATTTTGCCATCGGAAAATATCTTTCACAACATACCCGCAAAGGAGTATGGGGCGAGGGCGCATTAGCAGCCATCAGCGAACAACTTCGTAAGGAACTACCTGGTCTTCGAGGATTCTCGGAAACTCAACTAAGAGACATGAGACGTTTTTATGAAGCATGGAATATGCTTGACAGCAATTCGGCGGTTGCAACCGCCGAATTGTGCTTTGAGAATTCAGCGGTTGCAACCGCTGAATTACAAAATAGTGAAAATCAGATAGATATATTCCATACTTTATCTATTTCTAATATTCCAGATTTTCCTGTTGAGGACTTCTTTAAAGTACCATTCACACACCACTCTGCCATCATTAGTGGACCAAAAGAAACTTCGGCACGCTTTTATTATATTCACCGCACTGTAGAGGAACATCTTTCCGTAAAGAAGCTCCGCCAACTTATAAAGGAGGATGCTTACCATAGCCAAGGACGCATGCCTAACAATTTTACCAGGACCATCAACAATCCTAGGGAAGCTCGACGTGCAGTAGAAATGTTCAAGGATGAATATCTACTTGACTTTATCAATGTAGAAGAGATTGGGGAACGCGAAAAAATAGATGTCGACGAACGAGTTGTAGAACAAAGCATCGTTCAGAACATCAAGAATTTCATCATGACCTTTGGCAGAGACTTTGCTTTCATCGGCAACCAATACCATTTGGAAATCTATGGTGTTGAACAATTCCCAGACCTGCTGTTTTTCAATCGAGAATTGAACGCTATGGTTTGCATAGAGCTAAAACTTGGCGAGTTTAAGACCTCTTATCTTGGGCAACTTTTTGGCTATCTCCAAATTCTCGATGACAAGGTGCGTAAGCCACACGAGAATCCGTCTATTGGAATCATTCTTTGCCAATCAGCAAACTACTCTTATGCAGAATATGCTGTTCGAGACTACAGCAAGCCGATGGGAGTTGCTACCTACAAGACGTTGGATGACATGCCTGAAAGGTTACGCAAGGCTTTGCCTGATATGAAGAAAATGATGGACTTGCTAAAAAACAAGGAAGAATAATATCCCCCTAAACATTTGGAGATTATTAGAAGATTAAAGAATAACATTCAATAGGCGGCTCTCAATTCCGGGAGTCGCCTATTTTCTTTTTCTTCTCCCCCTTTTCAAGTATTTTTTCCCTAAAACCTTGGAAGTTATAAGGAAAAGTCGTATCTTTGCATAAGAAAAGCTGCACTCGGCAAATTGAAAACAAGCTTTCTTTGCGCTCGTTTGCATTTTCTTTGCCAACGAATAAGTACAACATTTATATTTTTGTGAATATGAGAACTGGCGACAAAGTATTAATATCTCCAGACTTGACACATGCCAAAGACTGGACACAGGGCGAAGTGATTGAAGTTGAGAACAATCCTTTCGTAGGAATTGTCATCTCCGCAAAAACCGCAGATGGGAACATCTTCTTTGGATATAAAGACTTATTTGAACCAGTAAAGGAGGCAGTATGTACGCACTAGCATTTGATATGGTTATTTCTGAGTAATTTACTGATAACTTGAAGGATTCTTGCTGTTTTTTTTGGTATTTTCGAGAAAATAGCTTATTTTTGCACCAAAATTCAGTTAAACGTTTTAAAAGGAGATGGATATGAAACGGATAGAAGAACGATATATCAGCTTGCTTACCGATTTCGGTTTTAAGCGTATCTTTGGGACAAAGCCTAATAAGGATTTGCTCATCAATTTCTTGAATTCACTGTTTGATGGCTTTCAGGTTATCAAGGATGTGAAGTACTTGAATAGTGAGCACGTTGGTGATGTTTTTGCCGAGCGCAAGGCCATCTTTGATGTATATTGCGAAAATGAGCGTGGTGAAAAGTTCATCGTTGAGATGCAGAATGCTTATCAGAAGTACTTCAAGGATCGTTCTTTGTTCTATTCTACTTTTCCTATCCGTGAACAGGCTCCAAAGGGGGCTGAATGGAACTTCAAACTTGAACATGTATATACGGTTGCTCTGCTGAACTTTGACTTGGAAGAAGAGGCATTTGACAAGAATGATATCAACCATGATGTGGGTTTGCTTGACAAGAAGACTCTTAAGGTTTTTAATGACAAACTATCTTTCAAGTATGTTGAGATAGCGAAGTTCAATAAGACAGAGGAGGAACTTGACACGCTTTATGATAAGTGGTTGTATGTGTTGAAAAACCTTTCCCGATTGGAT
>ERZ1031984.119-NODE-119-length-14233-cov-34.636126_pt1 | contig 14233 bp, 10 predicted proteins | sample MGYA00518166_ERZ1031984 | MGnify/ENA primary metagenome ERZ1031984 (study PRJEB33719, sample SAMN04261288) | wastewater metagenome | biome: rural village; feature: human; material: feces | host: Homo sapiens | place: El Salvador | collected 2013-01-14 ... | reverse complement strand
TCAAGACAGAGACTGGCAGAACCGCTAAGAGTATGATCAACGACCGACTGCTTTCTGCAGCCCGCCAACTACTTGTAGATGAAACCTTAACCATTACACAAGTCAGCCAGCGCCTCGGCTTTGAATATTCTCAGCACTTCGTCCGCTTTTTCAAGGCACAGACAGGAAAGACTCCAAGCGAGTACCGCAAAACTGCTTAAATATAATGAAGCATATATAGAATAACTGTTATTTTTTACATCGAAGATGTTTTCTGGAGAAGAATTTGAAAATATGGAGAAGATTAAAAAAAAATGATACAATGAAGAAAATAGATAAGATTTATGACTTCACTTCAAGAAAGACTGTTCGCCATGCAGGATAAGCAGTATGCTGCTTTCCAGGCCAAACTGACACCGGGAGTGCCTATGGAAAGTTTCATAGGCATTCGTGTTCCTGTGCTTCGCAAGTTTGCAAAAGAGTTTACAAAGGAGGCAGTAAGTGAGGAATTTCTTCATCAGCTTCCTCACGAATACTACGATGAGAACATGCTTCACGGTCTCCTCATTTCCGAGGTGAAGGACTACGAGGAATGCATTCGTCTTACAGGGAAATTCCTGCCATTCGTGGACAACTGGGCGGTGTGCGACATCATGTCTCCGAAGGTATTTGCCAAACACAAGAAGGAACTGTTGGCGAAGATTAAGACTTGGAGTAAATCGTCACACGTTTATACTTGTCGTTTTGGAATAGAGACACTTATGTCTCATTACCTGGATAAAGACTTCAAGGCAGAATATCTTGAAATTCCTGCATCAGTAAAGAGCGAAGAGTATTACGTAAAAATGATGGTAGCCTGGTTCTTCGCCACCGCCCTTGCCAAGCAATGGGACCAGGCGATTCCCTACATTGAGCAACACCGCCTTGCTCCCTGGACGCACAACAAGACCATCCAGAAGGCCATCGAGAGCTACAGAATCACGCCCGAGCAGAAGGAATATCTGCGGACATTGAAGATAAAATAATTATGACACAAGATACATCTACATATTACGTTTGGATAGGTGGCTCATGTGATTATGGCCATAAAGAGCGAGCAGGTGGTGCTGCCGTTGTAATTGAGCATAACGGCAATATCATCAGCCGTGATGTAATCAGCGACCTCCACACCACGGAGTTCCGCATGATGCTAACCCTCATGGTGAAGGTAATGCAGGAAATACCGGAAGGTTCCGACATTCTCTTCCTGACCAACGCTGCCTATATTCAGAACTTTGACAAGACTCCAACGGCTAAATCAGCCAATCCAGATTTGATCATACAATGCATCGAGGAAAAGAAAAGGCACAACTCAGTCGGAGTCAAGATTGTGCAATATCACAAGAGTCCACTGCTGATAGAGACCCACGATAGGGCTACGGAAGCAATGGCTAAGACAAGGAAGGAATTTCATCAGAAAAACAAATAAATGTTTAGGGCCATTTTCCGGTCATTAAGGTCACGGTCATTAAGGTCATTAAGGATTTCAACTTCTCTATTCTGGTAACACATTAGCGCTTTTTGATAACACATTTGCAACACACATGGATGATTTCTCAATACTTCAAATTCATAACATATTGATTAACAGCTATTTACGAAAAGAGTACATAAAAGAGGAATAAGTGATAAAATATATTTAAAAACAAAAAAAAGAACAACAGAGATAAGTACCTATGAATAAGCAACTTACTACTATTGTTCTCTCACGCTATTTTTGTACAAATAAGTTTCATTTTGCCTATTATAGTGATTCCGTTGGGGTTCGAACCCAAGACCCACAGCTTAGAAGGCTGTTGCTCTAATCCAACTGAGCTACGGAACCAACACTTTTCAAAACGCAAACCAGCTAACCAATAACGCAATCAGCCACTTTTCTTATTTGCGGCTGCAAAGGTACATATATTTTTTGAATACACCAAACTTTTTCTCACTTTTTTCTTTTTTTATGCTTAAATATCGCAAAAAATAACTACCTTTGCATCCGTTAGGAGCAAGAAACAGCATTCTGACCCCGAAAGAGAAGAGATTTTTATAACGCATATTCAAACATAAAACATACGCAAATGAAAAAGTTTATCTTTTCAGTAGCCCTGCTCTCAGCAGCACTCTCTGCCAGCGCAGAAGAACATCCGCTCTGGATGCGCTACCCAGCCATCTCACCCGATGGCACAACCATCGCCTTCGCTTATAAAGGCGACCTCTACAGTGTTTCTGTCAACGGTGGTGAAGCACGACAGCTCACAACCCATGCTGCCTTCGATTCGCATCCTGTATGGAGCCCAGACAGCAAGAAAATTGCCTTCCAGTCGAACCGCGAAGGAAGTCTCGACATCTTCGTTATCGATGCAAAAGGCGGTGCTCCTACCCGACTCACTACCAACAGCGGCAGCGAAACACCTATCGCCTTTGCAGACAACGACCATGTGCTCTACTCAGCCAGTCTGCAGCCTACAGCCCAGAGCATCATCTTCGGCGACAACACATTCCCACAAGTATATAAGGTAAGCACCAAGGGCGGAAGACCGGAACTCTTCTCTACCCTCACCATGGAGGATATCAGCATCGCCAAGAACGGCGACATTCTCTACCACGACAAAAAGGGATACGAAGACCCTTGGCGCAAACACCAAAAATCACCTATCGCACGCGACATCTGGCTGAAGAGTAACGGTAAGTTTGCCAAGCAGACTACCTTTGCCGGCGAAGACCGCTCGCCAGTATGGACATCAGACGAGAAATCATTCTTCTATCTGAGCGAGCAGGACGGCACATTCAATATCTACCGCCGCAGCCTCAACAGTTCAAGCGACAAGCAGATTACCCACCACAAAGGCAATCCGGTAAGATTCCTCACTGCATCCAGCGCCGACCTGCTCTGCTACGGATATGATGGCGAAATCTACACTGTGAAAGAAGGTGGAGAGCCTCAGAAGGTGAACATCTCCATTACAACAGATAACGATGCTCCAAGCCTCGTACGTCAGATTAAAAGCTGGGGAGCAACAGAGATTTCCGTTTCGCCAGACGCCAAGGAAGTGGCTTTCGTGATGCATGGCGACGTATACGTAACTTCTGTAGAATATACCACTACCAAGCGCATTACCGACACACCGCAGCAGGAGCGCGACCTGAGCTTCTCGCCAGACGGCAGAGCTCTGGTCTATGCAGCCGAGCGCAACGGCGTATGGCAGATTTACCAGTCTAAAATCAAGAACGAGAAAGAGAAGAACTTCACCTACGCTACCGACATCGAGGAAGAGCAGCTGGTGAAAACAGGCATTACATCGCAGTATCCTCAATACTCTCCTGACGGCAAGGAAGTGGCTTTCTTCGAAGACCGTGCAGCACTCCGCATCATCAATCTGAAATCGAAGGAAATCCGCACCGTGCTCGATGGCAAATACGTCTACTCTTACAGCGATGGAGACATCGCTTTCGAATGGTCACCAGACAGCAAATGGCTCCTTTCAACCTATATCGGCAACGGTGGCTGGAACAACCAGGATATTGCGCTGGTAAAGGCTGACGGCAAAGAGGTTCACAACCTGACCAATTCAGGCTACAGCGACAGCAACGGCAAATGGGTGCTCGACGGCAAGGCAATGCTCTTCCAGAGCGACAGAGCCGGTTACCGCAGTCATGGAAGCTGGGGAGCTGAAGACGACGCCTACATCATGTTCTTCGACCTGGACGCCTACAACCGCTTCAATATGAGCAAGGAAGAGATAGAACTGGCTGACGCCAACAAGGACGAAAAGGAAAAGAAGGAAGACGAAAAGAAGGAAGAGGCTAAAAAGAAAGCTGACGAAAAGCAGAAAAAGACCGGAAAGATAGATGTGGAAAAAGTGAAGCCACTGGAACTGGACATCGAAAACTGCCGCGACAGAATCGTACGCCTCACCGCAAACTCTTCGCACATGGGCGATGCTGTGCTCTCTAAAGACGGCGACAAGCTCTACTACCAGGCAGCCTTCGAGGATGGTTACGATCTCTGGCAGCACGACCTGAAGGACGGCTCTACCAAGCTCGTGATGAAGGGCGTAGGCCAGGGCAACCTGCAGACCGACAAGGATGTGAAGAACCTCTTTATCTGCAACGGAAGCAGCATCAAGAAGGTGGATCTGAGCGGATTCAGCACCAAGGACATCAGCTTTGAGGCTAACTTCAACTATAAGCCAGCCGAGGAGCGCCAGTATCTCTTCGACCACATATGGCGACAGGTGAAAGACAAGTTCTACGACCCTAAGATCCATGGTGTTGACTGGGAAGGTTACCGCAAGACCTATGAGAAGTTCCTGCCTTACATCAACAACAATTTCGACTTCCAGGAGATGTTGAGCGAAATGCTTGGCGAGCTGAACGCTTCGCATACAGGAGCCCGCTACTACGCTTCGAACAGCGCGCTTACCACCGCCAACCTGGGAGTATTCTTCGACCCTCAGTACAAGGGCGACGGCCTGAAGATTCAGGAGATTATCAAGCGTGGTCCTTTCGATGTGAAGAATACGGGCGTAACAGCCGGCAGCATCATCGAGAGCATCGACGGCGAGGAGATTAAAGCCGGAATGGACTACTTCCCATTGCTCGACGGAAAGGTTGGCAAGAATGTACGCCTCGGCATCAGAAACGCCAAGGGCAAGAAGATGGAGGTTACGGTGAAGGCTATCTCTCAGGGCAAACTCAACAACCTGCTCTACAAGCGATGGGTAGACCGCAACCGCGCTTTCGTTGACAGCATTTCGGGCGGACGCATCGCTTATGTTCACGTTAAGGCGATGAATTCGGAGAGTTTCCGCACCGTTTACAGCGAACTGCTGAGCGACAAGAACCGAAACAGAGACGCTGTAATCGTAGACGAACGCCATAATGGTGGCGGCTGGTTGCACGATGATCTCTGCACCCTGCTCAACGGCAAGCAGTATCAGGAGTTTGTGCCTCACGGCAAGGTAGTTGGCCGCGATCCGTTCAACAAATGGGTGAAGCCATCTTGCGTCATGATCTGCGAGAATGATTACAGCAACGGTCACGGTTTCCCATGGGTTTACAAGGAACTCGGAATCGGCAAGCTGATTGGTGCTCCTGTAGCAGGAACCATGACAGCCGTATGGTGGGAAACGCTGATGGACAACACGCTGGTATTCGGTATTCCTCAGGTAGGCTGCCGCGACATGCGTGGCGTGTTCGGCGAAAACACCCAGCTGAACCCAGACATCGAGGTTTACAACAGTCCGGAAGATTTCATCAATGGCCATGATACCCAGCTCGAAAGAGCCGTAAAGGAAATGATGAAGAAATAAACAGAACGCCCTGCAAGGGTCCAGAAGCCAAACCACTTCTGTCCCTTTGCAGGGCGATTTGTTTTTGTATCTGACAACATTATTTATTAAACCTTATTAACCCACGATATCGGCGAAAACCCTTCTGTCATGACATAAAACCCTCTAAATCTTTACTTTTTTTCTTGAAAAGGGAGAAAAAGCAAGTGAAAAAGCCATAAAATAAAAAAAAATGAGTATCTTTGCAGAAGATAAGCTGCACTCGGCAATTTGAAAGCAAGCTTTCATTGCGCTCATTTGCATTATCTTTGCAAAAAATAAAAACAAGATTATGGGATTATTCGGATTATTCAGCAACAAAAAGAAAGAAACTCTCGATAAGGGACTTGAAAAAACCAAGGAGAGTGTGTTTGGCAAACTGGCGCGCGCCGTTGCCGGAAAGTCTACCGTCGATGATGATGTGCTCGACGATCTCGAAGAGGTACTCATCACCTCAGATGTAGGTGTAGAAACCACGGTCAAGATTATCCGCCGCATCGAAGAACGTGTGGCCCGCGATAAATATGTTTCAACCAGCGAGCTTAACCGCATTCTGCGCGAGGAAATCGCCATTCTCCTCTCCGAGAATCACAGCGATGACCTGGCAGACTGGGATCTCCCTGCCGACCATAAGCCTTACGTTATCCTCGTAGTAGGCGTAAACGGCGTGGGCAAGACAACCACCATCGGCAAGCTGGCTTACCAGTTTAAGAAGGCTGGCAAGAAGGTTGTTCTGGGAGCTGCCGACACCTTCCGTGCCGCTGCCGTAGAGCAGATTTGCATCTGGGGCGAGCGCGTGGGTGTGCCTGTAGTGAAACAGCAGATGGGAAGCGACCCGGCAAGCGTGGCGTTCGACACCCTGCAGAGCGCCAAGGCAAACGGCGCCGACGTGGTGCTCATCGATACGGCAGGCCGACTGCACAACAAGGTGAACCTGATGAATGAGCTCAAGAAAATAAAGGAAGTGATGAAGAAGGTAATGCCTGAAGCACCAGACGAGGTAATGCTCGTGCTCGACGGAAGTACCGGACAGAATGCATTCGAACAGGCTAAGCAGTTCTCTGCCGTTACCAACATCTCCTCGCTCGCCATCACCAAGCTCGACGGAACCGCTAAGGGCGGCGTTGTCATCGGCATCAGCGACCAGCTCAAGGTGCCTGTAAAATACATCGGACTAGGCGAAGGTATGGAAGATCTGCAGCTCTTCAACAAGACAGAATTCGTAGACTCGCTCTTTAAAAATTAGAAAATGAAGAAAAATCAAATAGATATTATTACCCTGGGCTGCTCGAAGAACCTCGTTGACAGCGAGTTGCTGATGAAGCAGTTTGAGGCAAACGGCTACCATTGCGTTCACGATTCAAAGCGCCCTCAGGGCGAGATAGCCGTCATCAATACGTGCGGATTCATCGAGGATGCAAAGCAGGAAAGCATCGACACCATCCTGGAGTTTATCCAGGCTAAGGAAGAAGGCCGACTCAGAAAGCTCTACGTAATGGGCTGCCTCTCGCAGCGCTACCAGAAGGAACTGGAAGAAGAAATGCCTGAAGTGGATAAGTTCTACGGCAAATTCAACTACAAGCAGCTCCTGCAGGAACTCGGCAAGGCGGAAGTTTCATCCTGCAACGGCCAGCGCCATCTCACCACTCCGCGCCATTATGCCTACATCAAGATAGCCGAGGGCTGCAACCGCCACTGTGCCTACTGCGCCATTCCTATCATCACCGGCAAGCACGTTTCCCGTCCGAAGGAAGAGATTCTGCAGGAGGTGCGCGAACTGGTGGCAGAAGGCGTGAAGGAGTTTCAGATTATCGCTCAGGAACTCACCTACTACGGCGTAGATATTGACGGCAAGCATCATATTACCGAACTCATCAGCGAGATGGCTGATATTCCGGGCGTGAAATGGATTCGCCTGCATTACGCTTATCCGAACCAGTTCCCGATGGATCTTCTGGACGTGATGCGCGAGAAGCCAAACGTATGCAAATATCTCGACATTGCCCTCCAGCACATCAGCGACCACATGCTCACCAGTATGCATCGCCACGTAACGAAGCAGGAAACCATCAATCTGCTGAAGGCCATCCGCGAACGCGTGCCAGGCATTCACATCCGCACTACGCTGATGGTTGGTTTCCCAGGCGAGACAGATGAGGATTTCCACGAGCTCCTCGACTTCGTACGCGAACAGAGATTTGAGCGCATGGGCGCCTTTGCCTACTCTGAGGAAGAAGGAACCTACAGCGCCACCCACTACGAAGACAACGTGCCTGCCGAGGTAAAGCAGCGCCGGCTGGACGAACTGATGATTCTGCAGCAAGACATCAGCTCTGAGATTGAGGCAGATAAGGTGGGCAAAACCATGACCGTTATCATCGACCGCAAGGAAGGCGATTACTACATCGGACGAACAGAGTTCTGCTCTCCGGAAGTAGACCCTGAGGTTCTGATCCGTGCCGATGAGAAGCGTCTGCGCGTGGGTTGTTTCTATCAGGTAGAAATTACTGCAAGCGAGGAGTTTGACCTCTATGGCAAGGTGGTGAAATAATCATTCTCTCCCCCATAGCCTGGAGTTTTAGAAATTTTGACTACATATTAAATAAATATGAACAATAAGGAATACATCGCTGAACTGGCTCAGCAAACCGGCTATTCGCAGGAAGACACCCAGAAGTTGGTGCGCAAGGCGATAGACGCTATGATTGCCGAGTTTGAGGATGGAGAAGCTGTCTCTATCCCCAATTTTGGCACCTTCGAAGTGAAGAAGCGCATGGAGCGAGTGGTGGTTAATCCTACTACCAAGAAGCGCCAGCTGGTGCCGCCTAAGTTGGTGTTGGGTTTCCGACCGGTTGCTTCGGTCAAGGAAAAACTAAAGAATGGAGGGGATGAGCAATGAGCAAATTCAGTTTAAATACACTCGGAAAACTGCTTGCTGATAAGAGCGGTCTGAGCCAGGTGGAAGCAGAACTCTTCATCCGGAAGATGTTTGATGTGTGCAACCAGGGACTCGATGCCGACAAGCAGGTGAAGATAAAATGGCTGGGCACCTTTAAGGTACAGGCCACGAAAGACCGTGAAAGCATCAATGTGAACACGGGCGAACGCTTCACCATTGAAGGCAGAGACAAACTCACCTTCACGCCTGACAACATCCTGAAAGAAATCGTGAATAAGCCATTCGCCCAATTTGAAACGGTGGTGGTAAATGACGGCGTAGATTTCGATGAAATAGATGAGAAGTTTGGAGAAGAACAGACAGAAGATGCTCCTGCACAAGTAATCGATTTTCTGGACGAAGAAAAAACTGCAACTCCAAATCCGGAGGGTGTCGTAATCGGATCTGAAAAGGAAAAGGAAAAAGAAGACGAAGACGAACTGGCAAAGCAAATTGCTATAGAACAAGCTAAACTGGAAAGATTAAAACAAGCCCAACTGGAGCAGGAAAGAATACAGAAAGAAAAGCTTGAAAAAGAAAAGCAAGAGCAGGAAAGACTGGAACAGGAAAGACTTGAGCAAGAAAGACTGGAGCAGGAAAGACTGGAGCAGGAAAAACTGGAGCAGGAAAGACTGGAGCAGGAAAGGCTTGAGCAGGAAAGACTGGAGCAAGAGAAGCTTGAATTAGCCCAGCAACAGCAAGCCCTGAATGCAGTTGTTGAACCTGCAGTACCTGCATCAGATGAATCTGAAGAAGAAGAGGAGGAAGAAGAATCTTCCATTTCTCATTATATTGTTATTCCTCGCAATCTGGTCGTTGCAGTCTGTCTCATCGTAGTAGCTTTGATAGGCGGAATGGGATGGTTTGCTTTCAACTATGGTCAGATGACTACCCAGCGTGATCATCTAGCCATGCAGCTAAACCAGTATCACCAGGCTCCAGCCAAGAAAGTCCCAGCCAAACCAGCTGCCGCCCCACTCTCTCAGGAACAGAAACTCCGCCAGAAAGCGATGGAAGACAGCATCCGTATGGCTAAAACTGCAGAAGCAGTAAAACTGGCAGAAAATTCGGATGAGGAAAGTGCTAGCGCTGAAAAAGCTAAGCAGACTGAAGCAAAAGCTAAGGCAGAAGCAAAAGAAAAGGCTAAAGATAAAGACGAAGAAAAGGCTACTTCGAAAATAGCATCATCCCAGTATGATAAGGATGCTCGCGTACGCACGGGAGCTTACCGAATCATAGGAGTTGCCCAGACTGTTACGGTTGGCGCCGGTCAGACCCTCGAACAGATCAGCACCCGCTATTTAGGTTCCGGCATGGAATGCTACGTAGAGGCCCTGAATGGTAAAAACACCGTAAAAGCCGGACAGAAAATCAAGATTCCGAAACTGGAATTGAAGAAGAAAAAGAAATAAAATACTGAACAAACAAAAAATCGCCCTGTAAGAGCAAATGTAATTTTGCACTTACAGGGCGACATTGTTTTATGTTAACATTACTTGCTTAACACTTCATCAAGCAATGTGTAGAAAGCAGGATCCTCGCCAACGATGGTCTTGATAATCTTACCGTTAGCATCAATCACAATCTTTGTAGGGAAACCCTGAACAGCGTAATCGCTGAGAACCTTGCTGTCCTTCGGATTGTAAACATGAATCCATGGCAACTGGTGCTTCTCAACAGCAGCCTTCCACTTAGCCTCTGTATCATTACAATCTACACCAAGAATTTCAAACTTACCCTTGTACTTTTCGTAATACTCCTTCATCTTAGGCATTCCCTTGATGCACCATCCGCACCATGAACCCCAGAAATCGAGTACGACAATCTTGCCGCGAAGACTGGAAAGCTTGAAATCATTTCCCTTAATATCCTTCAGCGTGAAGTCAGGAGCCTCAACACCGGCAGCCTGCACCTTCTTTGCCTTCTCCTCAGCCTCAGCACGCTTCTTAGCCATATCAATCATTGGCTGGTAGAAAGCCTTCATTCTGCCGTTCTTCACATTCTCAGAGAGCAAGCCCAGCAGTTTCTCCATCTTGCTGACATCATCGAACTGCTCTATGATAGTAGCACAAGCCTCATAATCAGGATGCTGTTTTACAAAATCGAAAATCTTATCGTCCTTTGCCTTTTGCAGGGCAGGAGCCTTCTGCTCATATTCTGCCATGATGGTCTGCTGGGTCTCACCATTCTTGATTCTCTGGTTCAGGGAAGCTTCGTAATCTCTCAACTCCTTATTAGCATTCTCCAGCAGAACATCTACTTCATGATACTGCTGATAGAACTTAGAACCCGAAATATCAAAGCGGGTCTTTGCATCGCCCTTAACTTCAGCCTTCTCGCCAGGAACACAAGGCAGGTTGAACATAAACTGACCAGCACCACGATAAGCTTCAGGTGAGAGGAAAACGTATCCGGCTGCCTTATCAAGGTTTGCAGAATAGGTAAACTTGCCATTCTTCACCAAAACCGTATCCATCTTAACATTTCTGCCCTTGTAAACAAGTACAGAATCGGAATTGAAATTCTTCAAATCCACCTTCAACTGGAAGTTGCTCTTCTGAGCCATTGCAACGGTTGATGCAAGCATCAGAGCCGCAGATAAAATCGCTGTTTTCATTTTTCTTTTATTATATTTATTCTGATTACACCTTATTATATATATAGGGAACGAAGAACGCCTGATTCGTCGTTATCCTTATTCTTCATACTCAGTAGTATCCTCAATACCCGCCTCGGCCAAAGCCTCCTTGCGCTCAACGCAGGTTCCGCATTTGCCACAATGCTTCTCACCGCCCTTATAGCAGCTCCAGGTTTCAGCATAGTCAATGCCCAACTTTTTACCAATCTCAGCAATCTGCCCTTTGGTAATATTCGTATAAGGAGCCACCACGCGCACATCAACGAACGTTCCTGCTTCGGCAGCCTCATCTATCGCCTTGATAAACTCCGGACGGCAGTCTGGGTAAATCGTATGATCGCCACCATGGTTAGCAATGAAAACTTTCTTCAGATTATTACTCTCAGCAATGCCGATGGCAATGCTCAGCATGATTCCATTACGGAAAGGAACCACCGTACTCTTCATATTATCAGCAGCATAATGACCTTCAGGAATCGCATCGGCACCTTCAAGAAGAGAACTCTTGAAATACTGATGCATGAAACCCAAATCTATCGTAATATGCTTGATTCCCAAACGCTCACAATGCATCTTGGCGAAAGGAATTTCACGCTCGTTATGATTACTTCCATAGTTAAAACTAATGCCGAGCGCAATCTCGTCTTTCTTATCGTAGAGCAGCGTGATGCTATCCATGCCGCCGCTCACAATGATTACTGAATCCTTCATTTTACTTTGAATTTTGAAATTTGAAATTTGAACTGTATGATTACTTTTTACTTCACCCGAACAGGCAGCGAAATGCTTCTTCCACCTTCCTAACGGGATGAATTTCTATCTTATATTTCTTATGGTCGAAACCATGATTGTTGTACTTCGGAATGATGATGTGCTGGAATCCGAGTTTCTCGGCCTCAGCAATACGCTGCTCGATGCGGCTCACCGGACGGACTTCGCCGCTCAGACCTACCTCGCCTGCCATACACCACCCTTGCTCGATAGGTGTGTCAACATTGCTGCTCAATACGGCTGCCAACACACTCAAGTCCATGGCAGGATCGGTTACTCTCAATCCTCCGGCAATATTCAGAAACACGTCCTTCTGCATCAGCTTGAACCCCACACGTTTCTCTAGAACCGCCAGGAGCATGTTCAAACGGCGCTGGTCAAAGCCCGTTGCCGAACGTTGCGGGGTTCCATAGGCTGCTGTTGAAACCAAAGCCTGCGTCTCTACCAGGAACGGACGGACACCCTCGATGGCTGCGCTGATGGCAACACCCGAAAGCCCGTCATGATCTTCAGTAAGCAGCAACTCTGAAGGATTGCTCACCTGTCGGAGTCCGCCTTGCATCATCTCATAGATTCCCAACTCAGAAGTACTTCCGAATCGGTTTTTGATGCTTCTCAAGATGCGGTACATGTAATGCTGGTCGCCCTCAAACTGAATCACCGTATCTACGATGTGCTCCAGAATCTTTGGTCCGGCAAGCGTTCCCTCCTTATTAATATGTCCTATCAGAATAACCGGAATGCCACTCGTCTTGGCAAATCGGAGCAGGGAGGCTGCACACTCGCGAACTTGGGAAACAGAACCCGGTGAACTGTCTACTTCTTCCGTAGCAATAGTTTGGATAGAATCTATAACTATCAGCTGAGGAGCTACTTCCTGAATATGACTAAAGATTTTCTCCAACTGCGTTTCGCAGAGAACCGTAATATGATCAAAGGCTCCTTCTGATGAAAGAGAAGCCGTTTTCAGAGTGTCTGCAGAAGAACCCTCTCTGAGCATCGCCTGTCCTTTAGCCAACCGGTCGGCACGGAGTTTAATCTGATGGGCACTTTCCTCTCCGCTCACATACAGGATGCGGCGGTCAGTCATGTTCAGAATAGTCTGCAAGGTGAGCGTACTCTTACCGATTCCCGGTTCACCGCCCAGGAGCGTAATGCTGCCAGGGACCATTCCGCCACCCAGCACACGGTTCAGCTCCTCGTCCCTCATATCGATGCGCGGTTCATCAATCGCAGAAATATCGCGAAGCTTCATCGGCGCAGCGTCATGCTCGCTGTGCTGCCCGCCAAACATCGTGGCAGCCCCACCATGACGCATGGTCATTCCGGCATTCTTCGCAGCCTGCGATCCGGAATCAGCAGCAATACGAATTTCCTTAAATGTATTCCATTGTCCGCAGCTAGGACATTTGCCCATCCATTTGGCACTTTCCTGTCCGCAATTGCTGCACACAAAAGCAATTTTATCTTTCGCCATTTTATCTCATTTATATGTAATAACGTTTTAACTGCGCACAAAGGTACTATTTATTATCGAAAAATCCAAAAAAAAAGTAATTTGTTAAGAATATATTTCATTTCTCTCCATTTTGTTTAACAAATCAGGCAGAAGGAAGCGCAAAACACGAATTTTGCAAACCCGATATAGCAAACAGACGATTTCATCTACTAAAAATCATAAAAACCGCTACTATATTTTGCTGATTCAAATATAATTTGTATCTTTGCCTTCGGTTTTTGAAACCAGCAGAAAGGTTTAGAACAATAAATTAGTACATAAACTAAATAAAATTTAGGTAAAATGAAAATTGAAGATTTTAACTTTGCCGGTCACAAGGCAATCGTGCGCGTTGACTTCAACGTGCCATTGGATGAAAATGGTAATGTAACAGACGACACTCGTATCCGCGGTGCCCTTCCTACATTGAAGAAGGTACTTGCAGACGGCGGTGCGCTCATCATGATGAGCCACATGGGTAAGCCAAAGGGCAAGGTTAAACCAGAGCTTTCTCTCTCTCAGATTGTTAAGAACGTATCAGACGCTCTCGGCGTAGACGTTAAGTTCGCTAAGGACTGCGGTAACGCTGATGCTGAGGCAGCTGCCTTGAAGCCAGGTGAGGCTCTCTTGCTCGAGAACCTCCGCTTCTATCCAGAAGAGGAAGGCAAGCCAGTTGGCGTTGAGAAGGGTACTCCAGAATTCGATGCTGCTAAGGCTGAGATGAAGGAGCGTCAGAAGAAGTTCGCTGCCAAGTTGGCTTCTTACGCTGACGTATATGTAATGGACGCATTCGGTACAGCTCACCGCAAGCACGCTTCTACAGCTGTCATCGCTGATTCTTTCGACAAGGATCACAAGATGCTCGGCTTCTTGATGGAGAAGGAAGTTAAGGCTGTTGACGCAGTTCTCGGCAACATCAAGCGCCCATTCACAGCTATCATGGGTGGTTCTAAGGTTTCTACTAAGATCGGTATCATCGAGAACCTGTTGACTAAGGTTGACAACCTGATTCTCTGCGGTGGTATGACTTATACATTCTCTAAGGCTCTCGG
>ERZ1031984.111-NODE-111-length-14936-cov-5.000806_pt1 | contig 14936 bp, 11 predicted proteins | sample MGYA00518166_ERZ1031984 | MGnify/ENA primary metagenome ERZ1031984 (study PRJEB33719, sample SAMN04261288) | wastewater metagenome | biome: rural village; feature: human; material: feces | host: Homo sapiens | place: El Salvador | collected 2013-01-14 ... | reverse complement strand
GCGAGGTATATGTAACGGAGGACGGTGCAGAAACCGACCTCGACCTCGGCCATTATGAGCGTTTTATTGATGAGGACCTTAACAAGTATTCAAACCTCACAACAGGTAAGGTTTACTCAAATGTTCTTGAAAAGGAGCGTCACGGCGACTATCTCGGTAAGACAGTTCAGGTAATTCCTCACATCACAAATGAAATCAAGTCTTTTATCTACAATGTAGGTGAAAAGACTAATGCCGATGTTGTAATTACGGAAATCGGCGGTACGGTTGGCGATATCGAAAGCCAGCCTTTCCTTGAGGCTATCCGTCAGGTATCTCTTGAAGTCGGCAGAGAGAACAGCATCTTTATTCATGTAACTCTCGTTCCCTATATCAAGGGCAGTGAGGAACACAAATCGAAGCCGACACAGCATTCTGTAAAAGAGCTTCGTTCACTCGGTATCAATCCCGATATCATCGTTCTTCGTTGTGACGAACCCCTTGAGGAGAGCATTTTCAACAAGATTGCACTTTTCTGCAATGTAAAGCCAGATTGTGTAATCGAAAATATTACTCTCCCAACGCTTTATCAGGCACCTCTTATGCTTGAAAAAAGCAATTTCTCAAATGTTGTATGTCGTGAGCTCAATATTGTAACGGACAAAGAGCCTGACCTTTCCGAGTGGGAAGAAATGCTTAGCCGTATCAACAACCGCACAAAGAAATGCACGATTGCTCTTTGCGGTAAGTATGTCGCTCTCCATGACGCATATCTTTCTGTTGCAGAGGCACTTCGTCACGGTGGCTATGAAAATTCCGCTGATGTTGAAATCAAGTGGGTTGACTGCGAACTTCTCACAAAGTACAAGGTTGACGAGCTTCTCGGTGATGTTGACGGTATTCTTGTTCCGGGCGGCTTCGGTAACAGAGGTATCGAAGGTAAGATTATGGCTGCAAAATATGCCCGTGAGCATGATATTCCGTATCTCGGAATCTGTCTCGGTATGCAGACTGCAGTAATCGAATACGCAAGAGATGTTCTCGGCTATGCTGATGCCAACAGCGGTGAGTTTACCCCCGAGGGCAAGCATAATGTTATTGACCTTATGCCTGAACAGGAGGGCATTGAGGATATGGGCGGCACAATGCGTCTTGGTGCATATCCGTGTGTTATCAAGTCCGATTCGCTTATGGCTAAGGCTTACGGTCAGCATGAAATTTCAGAGCGTCACCGTCATCGTTATGAGTTCAATAACGATTTCAGAGAGGAAATTGAAAATGCAGGCATGAAGATTACAGGTACTTCACCTAACGGACTTCTTGTTGAGGCTGTTGAAGTTCCCGACAACCGTTTCTTCGTTGCTGTTCAGTATCACCCTGAGTTCAAGTCACGCCCGAACCGTGCTCATCCGCTTTTCAGAGAATTTATTAAAGCATCACTTGAAAAGTAATTGATTTTCCCACTTAACTTTCAGATTTAAAGGACTGATTTTAATGAAGATTAACAGAAATTTTGACAATCTCGTTCCTAACTATCTTTTTGCAGATGTTGCAAAAAAGACAAATGCATATATTGCGGCTCATCCCGATAAAAAGGTTATCAAGCTTGGTATCGGTGATGTAACCCTTCCGCTTGCTCCTGTTGTTGTTGAGGCAATGAAAAAGGGTGCAGAGGATCTTGCTCACAAGGAAACCTTCAAGGGCTATCCCGATTATGAGGGCTACGAGTTTCTCAGACAGGCTATTTCAGATTATTACAAGAGCTTTGGTGTTGCAGTAGGCGCTGACGAAATCTTTGTATCGGACGGTGCAAAGTCGGACTGCGGTAACATAGGCGACATCTTCTCAAAGGATAATGTTGTTCTCGTAACCGATCCTGTTTACCCCGTATATGTTGACTCAAACATTATGGCAGGCAGAGAAATCGTTTATGCTACATCAAATGAGGCAAACGGCTTTGCCGCTCTCCCTGATGAAAATGTAAAGGCAGACATCATCTACCTTTGCTCACCTAACAACCCGACAGGTTCTGCATACAATGCCGAACAGCTCAAGGCTTGGGTTGACTATGCTCTCAAAAACGATGCAATAATCCTCTACGATTCAGCTTATGAGGCATTCATCACAGAGGATCTCCCTCGTTCAATTTTTGCAATCGAAGGTGCAAGAAAGTGCGCAATTGAAATGTGCTCACTTTCAAAGACAGCAGGTTTCACAGGTACAAGATGCGGTTACACGGTAATTCCTAAGGAGCTTGAGCGTGACGGTCACAATATCTATGCAACATGGTACCGCCGTCAGGCAACAAAGTTCAATGGTGTTTCATGGCCTGTTCAGTGTGCTGCTGCCGCTGTATTCAGCGAAGAAGGTCAGAAGCAGATCAAGGAGAACATTTCTTACTATCAGGAAAATGCAAGAATTATCGCATCTGCTCTTGATGAACTCGGCATCTACTACACAGGCGGTAAGAACTCACCTTACATCTGGCTCAAGTGTCCGAACAATATGGGCAGTTGGGAATTCTTTGACCTCCTCCTCAACGAGGCAAATGTTGTAGGTACTCCGGGTGAGGGCTTTGGCGAAAACGGTGCCGGCTACTTCCGTCTTACATCATTCGGTGACAGAGAAAACACGATTGAGGCTGTTGAGAGAATCAAAAAGGTTCTCACAAACCTCTCAAAGTAATTTGATTGAATTCAGATTATTATATTGAATAAAACACACAGCGGATAACCCGAATTTTAGGGTTATCCGCTGTTTTTGTTATCGGTTATTATCAGTAGGGGCGCTCATTTGGCGCCCGCTAAGTAACGGCACAATATTTGTGGCATTTATAAATTCAATCTTGATAGAAAATTTTTCGGCATCCGATGAATGCAATAAGCAATAAAAAAAGGACATTCCATTTGGAATGTCCTTTTGATATCATATTAAAATCAGAACTTAATCTTTTCAGCAATATAATCGTTGAGCTTGTCAATTGCAACTCTTTCCTGCTGCATTGTGTCACGGTCACGAACCGTTACACAACCGTCGTCAACAGACTCAAAGTCATATGTGATACAGAACGGAGTACCGATTTCGTCCTGTCTTCTGTAACGCTTGCCGATTGAACCGGCATCGTCATAATCAGTCATAAAGTCGGCTGAAAGCTGTTCATAAACCTTGCCGGCCTGCTCGTTGAGCTTCTTTGAAAGCGGAAGAACGCAAGCTTTGTACGGAGCAAGCGTCGGATGAAGTCTTAACACAACTCGTGTATCCTTTTCGTCAATAACTTCTTCATCGTAAGCCTCAACAACAAGAGCAAGGAAAAGACGCTCAACACCGAGTGACGGCTCAATAACATACGGAATGTACTTCTCATTTGTTGTCGGATCAAAATACTCAAGTGTCTTACCGCTTGTTTTGCTGTGCTGTGTAAGGTCATAGTCTGTTCTGTCGGCAACGCCCCAAAGCTCGCCCCAACCGAACGGGAAGAGATATTCAAAGTCTGTTGTGGCTTTTGAATAGAAACAAAGCTCCTCTTTTGAATGGTCACGAAGACGGAGATTTTCTTCCTTAATATTGAGAGAATAGAGCCAGTCACGGCAGAAACCTCTCCAGTATTCAAACCATTCAAGGTCAGTGCCCGGCTTGCAGAAGAATTCAAGCTCCATCTGCTCAAACTCACGAACACGGAAAATAAAGTTACCGGGTGTGATTTCGTTTCTGAAAGATTTACCGATTTGTGCAACACCGAAAGGAACTTTCTTACGGCTTGTTCTCTGAATGTTAGAGAAGTTCACGAAAATGCCCTGAGCAGTTTCGGGACGAAGATAAATTTCATTCTTGCTGTCCTCTGTAACGCCCTGGAATGTTTTGAACATAAGGTTAAACTGGCGAATGTCCGTAAAATCGTGGGCGCCGCAGTTGGGGCAGGGAATGTTGTGCTCTTTAATATATGCGCTCATTTCCTCGTTGCTCCAGCCGGCAACATTTGTGCCGTCAAAGCTTTCGATAAGATCGTCTGCTCTGTGGCGGGTTTTGCATTCGCAACAATCCATAAGCGGGTCTGAAAATCCGCCGAGATGGCCCGATGCAACCCATGTTTGCGGGTTCATAAGAATTGCAGAGTCAAGACCTACATTATATTTGTTCTGCTGAACAAACTTTTTGAGCCATGCGTTTTTGATATTGTTTTTAAGTGCAACACCGAGCGGACCGTAATCCCATGTGTTTGCAAGACCGCCGTAAATTTCGGAGCCTGGGTAAACAAAGCCTCTGTTTTTACACAGGGCAACGATTTTATCCATGGTTTTTTTGCTGTTTTCCATAACTTAACCTCTCTTAACAGATAGATAGATAAAAATAACCATTAAAATAATACAATTATTTGCAACTGTTGTCAAGTAAAAACACCAAATGTTAGAGCATAACAATAGGTTTAAAACAAGAATTAGAAAAAATTTACAAACTTGCCAAAAACCACTTGTAAATGTGAGCATTTTGATATATAATGTAATTACTCAAAAATTGAGTAACAAAAAAGGAGGAATTAGCGATGAAAAAATCATCCAAGGTTCTCAGTTTGGTGCTTGCAGTTCTTATGGCTGTATCCTGTTTTTCAGGCTTGACCATGTTCTCTGCATCAGCTGAAGAAACCGACACAAAAATCTATTTTGACACATCTAATCTCCCTGCAGAGTGGGGAAAAACAAAGAGAGTATACTGTCACCTCTACGCTGTAGCAGGTGATGATTTGCCTGAAACATCTTGGCAGACTGATGATGAGAAATGTGTGAAGGATCCTGATACAGGTCTTTACTACTTCGATACTGCAGAATTGAAGTCAGCTGACGGCACAAATCACGGCGGTCTTAAGGACAACGCCGACTATGCTGTAATTTTCTCAACAATTGATTCTAAAAGAGTGGGTCACCAGACCTGTAATGTAACACTCGGCAAGCCTTGTCTCGGCGACACAATTTACGTTACAGGCGGTACGGTTGAGAATACCGAAGATTCATCAAAGCGTGACTATGCTGCAACATGGAAGAAGAACAGTGATAACTACGGTCCAAAGGCTGCAATCACATCACTCGGTCATGTAACTGAGGGCAGATTCCCGATTTACCTTTCAAGAGCAGAAATGGTTGCACAGGCTCTTTACAACTGGGCTGTTAAAAATGCTAAAAACTACACTCCCGAAACTGTAGCTGACATTTGCGCACAGGTTGAGGCTAAGCCAATGGATGTTTACAACGCTTATGCTGAAATGTATGCAGAACAGCTTGCTGATCCTGTAGCTTATCCGAATTGTGCTCCGCTTTCAACAGTTGCTACACTTCTCGGTGTTGATCCTGCAGATACAACAGCTCCTGCAACAGAGCCTTCAACAGCTCCTGCAACAGAGCCTTCAACAGCTCCTGCAACAGAGCCTGCAACAGAAGAGCCTTCAACAGCTCCTGCTGCCGATACTACATATGTAGTTGCCGGTACAGAAAATCTTACAGGTTATGAATGGGTTGGTACACCTGCTGCAGCTCCTGAAAATGTTATGACAGCTGACGGCAGCGTATTCACAAAGACATTCTCTGCTGTTCCTGCAGGTAAAAGCTATCAGCTCAAGGTTGTTGCAAACACAGGCGACGAGCAGAAGTGGATCGGTCTTGACGGTACAGATAACAATGTAACTTTCGATGTAGAAACAGAAACAGCTTGTGATGTTACTGTAACATTTGATCCTGCTACAAACAAGATTACTGTAACAGGTGACGGCGTTAAAATGGTAACAGACCTTGAAGTTAACAGCATTACAGTTGTTGGTAATGGTATCGGCAACTGGCTCAATGGTGTGAGCTGGGATCAAAAGGCTGAAGTTAACCACATGACTCAGATTGCTGACAAGGTTTATCAGATTAAGTATGAAAATGTTAAATCTAAAGAAGATGATTATCAGTTCAAGTTTGCTGTAAACGATGATTGGGCAGCTAACTGGGGTCTTCCCGAGGAGGGCACAGCTGCTCCAATTGGCGAAGAATTTGACCTTACATTCAATGCTGAGAACATGTTTCTTGACACAGTTTCTGCCGGTTATCCGGAAGATTCACTCGTTGATGTAACAATCACACTTGATCTTACTAAGTTTGATTATGCGTCACGCTCAGGTGCTAAGGCTAATATTAAGATTGACGGTGACCGTGTTCCGCTTCTCGGCGATGCTGACGGTGACTACTCAATTACAGTTGTAGATGCTACAACAATTCAGAAGATTGCTATCAACCTTATGAGTATTGCTGCTGATGATGCTAACGCATTCAAGACATGTGATGCTAACGAGGATGGCAGAATCTCAATCAAGGATGCTACTATCGTTCAGAAGTACATCGTTGGCGGTTACGAAACAGGCAATGTCGGTTTACCGATTTCTGTTGAATAATTAATCGCTGTTGATTAAATTCACAATTGCAATTTACCCCACAGGGTTCTCCTGTGGGGTTATTTTTTGCCGTAAAACAAGGAAATTTTGCCGATAAAGGTGCAAAGTGCAGTAATATGTGGTATAATCATAGTGCAGATGTTCCGCTTTACTCATACGATGGGTTCGTTCTGAATTTAAACAGAGTTATATTTTACTTAGACTCTGAGGAGCTGATGCTCTGCGTTAATTAAAAATGTTCAAAAAGAAAAGAGGCGAAGGATGTATGTATATTCATGATATTTCGAGAGACACTCTTACAACCGAAACATATCCGGGTGATCCCGAAACTGTTGTGACTCCGCTGAGAAGTATTGATGAAGATGACGAGTGTAATCTTTCGCAGATTTCTATGTGCGTTCATGCAGGCACGCATATTGACGCCCCTCTCCACTTTTGCCCTGACGGCAAAGGGATAACCGATTTAAGGCTCAACACTTTCTACGGAAAATGCACCGTAATAACGGTCAAGGGTGTGCTGACGGGCGAAGATATGGACAAGCTGTTGCCGTATTGCCGAAAACGCATACTCTTTCGTGGGAACGGCAAAACATACCTTTCACATTCTGCCGCAATTGTGCTTGCACAAAGCAGGGTGGTGCTTGTCGGTACGGATGCCGAGTCAATCGCACCTCCGTTTGATGAAGTTAAAACACATCTTGAACTCGGCAGAGCGGATATCGCCGTTCTCGAAAATCTCAATCTTTCGGGAGTGGCTGACGGCGAATATGATTTGTGTGCGTTTCCGATAAAGCTCGGCGGAGTTGAGGCGGCACCATGCAGAGCAATACTCTTTGAACAGGAAAAAGGATTAAACTAAGGTGATATTTATGGTAAAAATGGTAGTATTTGATCTTGACGGCACGCTTATGAATTCGCTTACCGATCTTGCTATAAGTGTGAACTACGGTCTGAAGCTTAACGGTCTTGAAGAAAAGCCGGTTGAAAATTATAAAACATATGTCGGAAACGGTAGAGAAATGCTCATCAGAAGGGCGATGGGAGATGCGTGGACCGACCACGAGCTTTTTGAAAAGGTTAAGGCTGATTATGACAGACACTATGCCGTTCATTGCAACGACCACACCGCCGCATATGACGGTTGTGCCGAAATGCTTGAAAAGCTTGCAAAAAAGGGTGTAAAAACAGGTGTGCTTTCAAACAAGCCGGATGAATTTGTTGATAAAATGCTAAAAAAAGCATTCCCAAATCACAAGTTTACTCAGGCATGGGGGCAGAAACCACAGTATAAGACAAAGCCCGAGCCTGATGCTCTGCTTGCACTCCTCGATATGAGCGGCGTAACTCCCGAAGAATGTTTCTATGTCGGTGACAGCGATGTCGATGTGTTTACGGCAAACAATGCAGGTGTAAAAATGGCAGGTGTTTCATGGGGATTCAGGGGGAAAAACGAGCTTATGAACGCAGGTGCGCCGTTTGTTGCAGACACAGCCGAAGAACTTTTTGATTACATTTGCAAATTTATATAATAGTATGAACAAGATAAACTATCAGAAAGAACTCGACAGGGTGATTGAAAAAATAACGGAGGAGGGAAAAGTCCCAAAACTGCTTTTGCATGTGTGTTGCGCCCCGTGTTCGTCATACTGCCTTGAGTATCTTTCAAAATATTTTGATATCACGGTCTATTTTTACAATCCGAACATTTCGATTGCGGATGAGTATAATTACCGCCTGAGCGAAGAAAAGCGTCTTGTGTCGCTTATGCCGTTTGAACATCCTGTAAAGGTAATTGAAGGCGAATATTTGCCTAAGGATTACTTTGAGTATGTCAAAGGTCTTGAAAATGAACCCGAGGGCGGAAAGCGGTGTGAAAAATGTTTCAGACTGCGACTCGAATCCTCTGCACGCTACGCAAAGAAACACGGCTTTGATTATTTCACAACCACGCTTACAATCAGTCCGCTGAAAAATGCGCAGTTGCTCAATTCAATCGGTGCGGAGCTTGCCGAGAAGTACGGCATTCCGTGGCTGTACAGCGACTTCAAAAAGCGTGAAGGTTACAAGCGTTCAATTATTCTTTCAAAAGAATATGACCTCTACCGCCAAAACTACTGCGGCTGCGTCTTTTCAAAAAGGAATAGTATGCAGAGAAAAAACTAATTAATATACCAAAAGACAAATCCCCGTCAGAATTTCTGACGGGGATTAATCGTGTTTGCAAATTATTTAACTGAGATTAACGCATATTAACTGGGTTGTTTTACACAACCGATTTGAGGTATTCGACAATTTCCTGCTGTGTACTCATTTCAAGCACCTTTGCAGTGACTTTGTCTGCCTCTTCTTTTGTCCATGTGGAAATTATTTTTCTCACATTGAGAACTGACGGAGCGGAAACGCTGAATTCTGTGAGTCCGAATGAAATAAGCAACGGAATCATCAGCTTGTTTGCGGCAGCCTCACCGCACATTCCGACTGAAATGCCGTTCTGAACACCGCACTCAATTGTGCGTTTAATCATTCTGAGAACGCTTGGCTGAAGGGGAGAGTAGAGGTAAGACACATCGTTGTTGCCTCTGTCACAAGCCATTGTGTAGCCTGTGAGGTCATTTGTGCCGATGCTGAAGAAGTCTGCCTCTTTTGCAAGCATATCTGCGATAACTGCCGCAGACGCTGTTTCAACCATAACACCAACCTGAATGTTTTCGTTGAAATTTATGCCCATATTGCGTAAATCAGCTTTGCATTCTGCGACAATCTTTTTGCCCTCACGAAGCTCATCCATAGTTGTGATGAGCGGGAACATAATCTTGATGTCACCGAATGCGCTTGCACGCAAAATGGCTTTAATCTGTGATTTGAAAAGTTCACGGTTTTTAAGGCAATATCTAATTGCACGGAATCCCATGAACGGATTTTCTTCTTTTTCAAGTCCAAGGTACGGAATGTCCTTGTCACCGCCGATATCAAGTGTTCTGATAATCAGCGACTTGCCCTTTAAGATAAGAGCCGCCTTTTTGTAGGCCTCAAACTGTTCGTCCTCTGTCGGAATTGAAGTTCTGTCCATGAACAGAAACTCTGTTCTGAAAAGTCCGACACCCTCGCCGTCTGCGTCAACTGCCTTGACAGCGTCTTCGGGTTTTCCTATGTTGCAGAAAAGTTCATAAGCTTCTCCGCTTGCGGATTTTGTTTCTCGTCCCCTGTAATTTTCAAGCTCTTTGCGTTCTGCAAGAAAAGCGTCACGCTTTTTGGAGTATTCTGCAACTGTGTTATCATCCGGATTAACAATTACAGCACCCTCACTGCCGTCAACTACAACTGTGTCGCCGTTTTTCAGGCTTGATGCGACACCCTCAACACTGAGTACGGCGGGAATCTCAAGCGCTCTTGCAAGAATTGCAGAGTGGGAAGTTGTTCCGCCTGTTTCAGTAATAATGCCTGCTATGTTTTCTTTTACAATACCTGCCGTAACAGAAGGAGTAAGCTCCCTTGCAACAAGCACAGTGCCTTTTGGCGCATCGCTTACTTTAATTTCGTTTACTCCGAGAAGAATGCCGAGAACACCGCTCTTGATATCTCTGACATCAGCCGCACGCTGTTTTGTAAGCTCATCGTCAGCTGCCGAGAACATTGCAATAAACATATCGCACATATGCTCAAGAGCAGATTCCGCACATTGACCGTCTGCAATCAGCTTTTCAATTTCACCGCTGAGATACGGATCTTTGATAATCTGAATGTGACCTGCAAGAATTTCTGCCTCTTTTTCACCGGCTGAACTGCGAAGATTTTCTGCCTGTTTTTCAGTATTGTAGCAAAAAGCATCTACTGCTGCCTTAAAACGCTGTGACTCTGCCTCAGTATCTGTTACTGTTCGTGGAGTGTATTCAAGCGAATGTTCTTCAATAAGCATTACCTTACCGATTCCGATACCCTCGGATGCGGCTGTTCCGTGTAGCATAATCTTCACCTCTTGTAACTGGTCTGTCGGGGCCATTATTCGCCAAGACCGCTCTCAATTAGCTGTACTGCCTCTGCAAGTGCCTCGTTTTCGTCAGCACCGTCGCAAACAACTTCAATTTCACTGCCGCACTTGATGCAAGCCGCAATAATGTTGAGGAGGCTCTTTGCATTGTACTGATTGCCGTTGAATTTGATTGTTACATCACAGCTGTATTTGCCCATAGCTGTTGCAAAAACCGATGCCGGACGCATGTGGAATCCCTGTGCATTTGTGAGTACGAGTTCTTTTGATACCATAATAAAATCTCCTTTATAAATAAATTTGTGTTTTGAAGTTTTGAATCTAATGTCGTGAAAGTTCTTTGAGTTTTGAGGGGTGGCACCGGCTTTTACACCGGTGCCGAGGAACAAAACATTTCAAAAAACGGGTAATAGCAAATTAATTATTTTTTAATCGGTCTTTTGAGAAGTGCAAGCATAAGCATTGAAACTACTGCACCGATTGCAAGAGCAAGGAGGTAGAAATACCATGTACCCTGCATTGTTGCGAATACGAAGATACCGCCGTGAGGAGCCATAAGCTTACAGCCAAAGAGAGCTGAAAGTGCGCCTGCTACTGCAGAACCAACGATACATGAAGGGATAACCTGAAGCGGATGACCTGCTGCGTAAGGAATTGCACCTTCTGTGATGAATGAAAGTCCCATTACATAGTTTACGGGAGCATTCTTTCTTTCTTCATCTGTCCAACGATTCTTGAAGAATGTGTTTGAAAGAGCGATTGCGATTGGAGGAACCATACCGCCGATCATAACTGCTGCCATAATGATGTATGCCTGATCGTCTGCGTTTGCAAGGTTAAGTGTTGCGAATGCATAAGCTGCCTTGTTGAAAGGACCGCCCATGTCGATAGACATCATACCTGCGAGGAGCGCACAGAGCGGAACCATCATTGCAGGGTTAGAGGCAATAGCGTTAAGGCCGTTTGACATACCTGAGTTAATCATACCCATGAACGGGTTTACTGCGCACATTACAACGAGAATACCGCCGAGTCCGAGAAGCGGATAGATGAGAACGGGCTTGATACCCTCAAGAGCCTTAGGCATCTTATCGCACATTTTTTCAATACCGAGCATTAAGTAACCGCCTACGAAACCTGCAAGCAAGCCGCCGAGGAAGCCTGACGGAACTGTTTCTGCAGCGGCAGGATCCATAAAGGTTGCGCCTGATGTTGCAAGGAAACCGCCTACAAGACCAACGAGAAGGCCGGGACGGTCTGCAATTGACATTGCGATAAAGCCTGAAAGGATAGGAACCATAAGGTTAAATGCCACACCGCCGAGTGTTTTAAACCATGCGGCCGCTGGAGTTACCGTACCGAATGCACTGCCAACCTCCTGTGCGTTTACACCGCACGCAATATCAATGAGGAATGCGATTGCAATGAAGATACCGCCTGCTACAACGAACGGGAGCATATGTGATACACCGTTCATAAGGTGACCGTAAGCGCCGCCTCTCTTCTTTGGAGCATCTGCAGAACCGCCTTTGTGATGATATACTGGAACTTCTTTGTTTACAATCTTGTTGATAAGCTCTTCCGGCTTATGAATACCGTCTGAAACGGCACACTGTAAAACGGGCTTGCCGTCAAAACGGGCAAGATTTATTGTGATGTCAGCGGCAATGATGATACCGTCACAATTTGCAATTTCTTCTTCGGTAAGCACATTCTTTGCACCGCCCGAACCGTTTGTTTCAACCTTAATCGGAATGTTAAGGCTGTCGCCGGCTTTCTGGAGTGATTCAGCCGCCATATAAGTATGAGCAATACCTGTTGGACAAGCTGTGATAGCAAGAACTCTGTAACCCTTCTTTGCAGGAACTTCTGCCTTTGGTTCATCGGGGAACTTTTCTGTTTCTCTTGCGTCAATAATCGAGATGAATTCTTCCGGAGTTTTTGCGGCTTTAAGCTTTGCGGTAAAATCTTCATGCATCAAAAGCTGCATAAGTCTTGCAAGTACTTCAAGATGAACATCACCGTCTGTTGTTGCGGCAATCATAAAGAGCAGCTTACAGGGCTTACCGTCGGGCGAGTCATAATCTACACCGTCGGGGACTGTGATAGCTGTGAGGGCGGGAGCTTTTACAGCTTCGCTCTTGGCATGGGGAATTGCAACCTCCATACCTACGGCTGTTGTGCCGAGTTCTTCACGGTTGAGGATTCCCTCTTTGTAGGCTTTAACATCCTTGAGGTTTCCGCACTTTTCATGTAATGAAACAAGCTTGTCAATTGCTTCGCTCTTGTCGGCAACTTTAACGCCGAGAGCAATGCCAGATTTTTTTAATAAATCAGTGATACGCATATTTTTCTCTCCTTTTTAATTAAAATTTTGCAAGCAATTCATTTATTTTTTCTTTTGTGGCAAGTCCGTCAAGAAATGCCGTTGCATTTCCGCACACACTGCCTAATTTCAGCGCATAGGGGTAGCTTTTTGTTTTTTCATATCCTGCCACAAAGCCTGCTACCATTGAGTCTCCCGAACCGACTGTGTTAATTACCTTTTCTTTGAGGACTCCTGCTTTGTGTCTTTTTCCAAATTCGTCAATGAGCATTGCTCCGTCACCGCCGAGTGAAATCAGAACATTTTTTGCACCGAGTTTCTGCAACTCTTTTGCATACTTTTCAATATCATCCTCGGTGTTGATTTCAACTCCGAACATTTCGGAAAGTTCCTGTCTGTTCGGCTTGATGAGGAACGGCTTGTACTTGAGTGCGTTGAGTAAAAGTTTTTTTGTTGCGTCAACTACAATTCGTACATCCTTGCCCTTGATTCTTTCAAGGATTCTTTCGTAAACATCATCAGGCATCGTATTCGGAATGTTTCCTGCAATTACGATTGTGTCGCCGTCGGATATTCTGTCGATTTTTGAAAACAGCCTTTCAAGTTCGCCTTCACTTATGTGAGGTCCCTGACAATTGATTTCTGTTTCAACGCCGGCTTTGATTTTTATGTTGATTCTTGAAATTCCGCTTTCAAGCTTAATAAAGTCGGTGATAATCCTGTCGTTGCGAATACCCTTTTCAATGGCGTCACCCGTAAAGCCTGCAACAAATCCGAATGCCGTACTTTCAAGGTCAAGCTCTGCAAGTACGCATGAAACATTGATTCCCTTACCTCCGTAGTAATATTCTTCGGCGGTTGTTCGGTTTGTTATTCCCGGAACAAGCGAATCAAGTCTGACAATGTAGTCAATTGACGGATTAAGCGTTACGGTGTAAATCATTTTTTACCTCCTTTATCACCGTTGCCTGCGAAAAGTCCGGCGTAGGCAGTTTGTCGGTGATTATACAACATTTTTGCAGAGGGGCAAATGTTACGGAATACACCCTGCGAAATTTTGAATGGTCTGCAAGAACAAATGCCATATAAGATTTGTTGATTGCCGTTTCCTTTATAAGACCTTCTTCAATGTCGGGGGTTGTGAATCCCGAACCGATGTCAATTCCGTTTGCTCCCATAAAAGCTTTTGTAAAGTTAAAGCAGTTTATGCTTTTTATTGCTTCGGCACCCACAACAGCCTCGGTAAGCGGTTTTATTTTTCCGCCTACTATATATGTCTGCATACCCTTGTGGATAAGCATTCTGGCGTGTGTTATGCCGTTTGTAACATATGTTGCGTTTGTATTTGTAATGTGGTCAACAAGCTTTAATGTTGTTGTTCCTGCGTCAATATAAACAAAGTCAGAGTCATGGATAAGCTTTGCACAGTATTCTGCAACCGCATCTTTTTCATCGCTCATAACGGTTTCACGATTGCTTACCGCATCTTCAAAAACACCCTCGTTTCTGGTGATTGAAGTTGCACCGCCGAAAACCTTTGTGAGCTTTCCCATCTCATCAAGAGCGGAAAGATCTCTTCTTATTGTTGACTCGGATGAGTCAAGCAACTTTGTTAATTCCGACACCGTGACCGAATTTTTTTCTTCGAGCAAATCAAGTATTGCACGATATCTGTCCTGTGTAAGCATTATCCTCACCTCTTGACTGTCTTGACTATCTTGACTATATTATAACACCCGTTTTTTAAAAGTCAAGCAAAATCGGTCAAAAAAATTCAGAAAAATTTAAAGATAGCAAAATTAGCTAACAAAAAAAGTGTCGAGCGTTATTTAAAAACAGTATAATTTTACCGTTTTTGCAATTAAAATTGGTGTTTTTGATTATCCTCATTCAAAATCAGTCAAATTAATTATTTTGCCTATAATTCTTTTAGCGTGTTGACTGCAAGGTGTTTTTATACTACAATATTAATCGTTGTGTACAAAAAAAGCCTGCAAGTTTTTTGCAGGCTCAAAACGGCGAAATCACGCATTTATATTTTTTGTTTTTTATGTTTTTTTATACATATATATGTCATTCTGACAAATCTTCAATGACTGTGATTTTTCGCTTTTCGGAGATTATAATATTTTCCTCATTCATCTTTTTTATTTCACGCATCATTGCAATTCGGTCAACAGAAAGGTAATCTGCAAGGTCGGAAAGAGGGAGAGGAAGATAAAAGG
>ERZ1031984.102-NODE-102-length-15788-cov-6.169135_pt1 | contig 15788 bp, 5 predicted proteins | sample MGYA00518166_ERZ1031984 | MGnify/ENA primary metagenome ERZ1031984 (study PRJEB33719, sample SAMN04261288) | wastewater metagenome | biome: rural village; feature: human; material: feces | host: Homo sapiens | place: El Salvador | collected 2013-01-14 ... | reverse complement strand
GGTTGGTGGCGCTAAGCTCCAGGTTGTAAAGGCTGTTAAGGAGGCTTGTGGTCTTGGCTTGAAGGAAGCTAAGGATTTGGTAGACGGCGCTCCTGCTAAGATCAAGGAAGGCATCTCTAAGGACGAGGCTGAGAACTTGAAGAAGGCTATCGAGGAGGCTGGTGCCAAGATCGAGATTAAGTAAGCTTATACATTCTCATTTAGAATATTGGTTAGGATTTGCCCAGTCGGTGAGTCCTAACCTTTTCTTTTCTCTAAGCTCGTCGATTTACCGACAGCTTTTCTTCATGCCACATAGTTTTTAGGCATGATGTCTTTTCATCAAGACCAATTTTATTAGTTTTTATGGCTACAAAGATAATCGATAATAGAGTAAATTTTGCCAGCGTTCACAATCCGTACCCATATCCGGATTTCCTCGATGTGCAGTTGAAGTCATTCCGCGACTTCCTTCAGTTGGATACTCCCCCCGAGGAACGCAAGAACGACGGTCTGTATAAGGTGTTCTCAGAGAATTTCCCTATAACAGATACGCGTAATAACTTCGTGCTTGAGTTCCTTGACTACTATATAGACCCTCCTCGTTATAGCATCGATGAGTGCTTGGAGAGAGGACTTACATATAGTGTTCCATTGAAGGCTAAGATGAAGCTGTATTGTACTGACCCTGATCATGAGGATTTCGGTACTGTTATCCAGGATGTTTTCTTGGGTACTATTCCTTACATGACCAGCAATGGTACATTTGTAATCAATGGTGCAGAGCGTGTCGTAGTGGCTCAGTTGCATCGTTCTCCTGGTGTATTCTTTAGTCAGGGTGTTCATGCTAACGGTACTGTTCTCTACAGTGCACGTATCATTCCTTTCAAGGGTTCTTGGATTGAGTTTGCAACCGACATCAACAATGTGATGTATGCCTATATCGATCGTAAGAAGAAGTTGCCTGTTACAACTCTTCTCCGTGCTATCGGCTTTGAGAGCGATAAGGACATTCTTCGCATATTCGACTTGGCAGAGGAAGTTAAGGTTAACAAGAAGAACCTTAAGGATGCCATCGGTAAGCGTCTTGCTGCTCGTGTATTGAAGAGCTGGAATGAGGACTTCGTTGATGAGGATACTGGTGAAGTAGTATCTATTGAGCGTAACGAGGTTGTTATGGAGCGCGAAACCGAGATTACTGAGGATAACGTTACTGATATCCTTGAGAGCGGTGCTTCTACAATCCTTCTTCATAAGGATGCTGAAGCTGCTAACAAGTTCACTATTATCTTCAACACTCTTGCTAAGGACCCAAGCAACTCTGAGAAAGAGGCTGTTACTTATATCTATCGTCAGCTCCGTAATGCTGACCCTGCTGACGATGCAAGTGCTCGTGAAGTATTCCAGAACTTGTTCTTCTCAGACAAGAGATATGACCTTGGTGAGGTTGGCCGCTACCGTATCAACAAGAAGCTCGGTTTGGATACAGATATGGATGTACGCGTTCTTACACGTGACGACATTATAGAGATTATCAAGTATCTCATCCAGCTCGTTAACTCTAACGCTACTGTTGATGATATCGACCACTTGTCAAACCGTCGTGTTCGTACCGTTGGAGAGCAGTTGGCAAATCAGTTCTCTGTAGGTCTTGCTCGTATGAGCCGCACTATCCGTGAGCGTATGAACGTACGTGACAATGAGGTGTTTACACCAACAGACCTTATCAACGCCAAGACTATTTCAAGCGTTATTAATACCTTCTTTGGTACCAACCCGCTTTCACAGTTCATGGACCAGACCAACCCACTTGCTGAGGTAACTCACAAGCGTCGTCTGTCTGCCCTCGGTCCTGGTGGTCTTTCACGTGAGCGTGCAGGTTTCGAGGTTCGTGACGTTCACTATACACACTATGGTCGTCTTTGTCCTATTGAGAGTCCTGAAGGACCTAACATCGGTCTTATCTCTTCTCTCTGTGTATATGCTACTATCAACGAACTCGGCTTTATCTCTACTCCATATCGTAAGGTTACAAATGGTGTAGTTGATATGGACAACAAGGATGTTGTATACCTCACCGCAGAGGAGGAGGAAAACCACATCATCGGTCAGGGTAATGCTCCATTGAACGAGGATGGTACATTCATCCGCAAGGTCGTTAAGTGCCGTCAGGATGCTGACTTCCCTGTCGTTCCTCCTACAGATGTTGATTTGATGGACGTTGCTCCACAGCAGATTGCTTCTGTATCAGCAGGACTTATCCCATTCCTCGAGCATGATGACGGTCACCGTGCGTTGATGGGATGTAACATGATGCGTCAGGCAGTACCATTGCTCCACAATGATGCTCCTATCGTTGGTACCGGTCTCGAGAAGCAGGTGTGCGAGGACTCTCGTACTATGATCACTGCTGAGGGCGAGGGTGTCATCGAATATGTAGACGCAACAACAATCCGTATACTTTATGATCGTACTGAGGATGAGGAGTTCGTAAGCTTCGAGCCTGCCTTGAAGGAATATCGTATTCCAAAGTTCCGCCGTACGAACCAGAATATGACCATTGACCTTCGTCCTATCTGCTCTAAGGGACAGAGAGTGAAGGCTGGTGACATCCTTACTGAGGGTTATGCAACAGAAAATGGTGAGTTGGCTCTTGGCCGCAACCTCCTCGTTGCTTACATGCCTTGGAAGGGTTACAACTATGAGGATGCTATCGTTCTTTCTGAGCGTATGGTTCGCGATGACGTTCTTACTTCTGTTCACGTTGACGAGTATTCACTCGATGTTCGCGAAACAAAGCGTGGTATGGAAGAGTTCACAAGCGATATTCCTAACGTAAGCGAGGAAGCTACTAAGGACCTCGATGCTAATGGCGTTATCCGCGTAGGTGCTCGTGTAGAGCCAGGCGACTTGATGATTGGTAAGATTTCTCCTAAGGGAGAGAGCGATCCTTCACCAGAAGAGAAACTTCTTCGTGCTATCTTTGGTGACAAGGCTGGTGATGTTAAGGATTCTTCCTTGAAGGCTAACCCATCATTGAGCGGTATCGTTATCGATAAGAAGATGTTCGCTCGCGCTCAGAAGACTCGTGAGTCTAAGAAGCAAGATAAGATTATCCTTGCTAAGATTGATGAGGAGTATGAGGCAAAGAACAATGACCTTAAGGATATCCTCGTTGACAAGCTTATGACTCTTACAGAGGGTAAGGTTTCACAGGGCGTTAAGGACTATACTGGTGCTGAGATTATCACTAAGGGTACTAAGTTTACTGTTACAGCTTTGAAGAACCTCGAGTACGACGGCATTCAGTCTAACGACTGGACAGGCGACGAGCATACCGATGGTCTTATCTCTAAGCTCATCATGAACTACATCCGCAAGTATAAACTTTTGGATGCAGAAATGAAGCGTCGTAAGTTTGCTATCACTATCGGTGATGAACTTCCATCAGGAATTCTTCAGATGGCTAAGGTCTACATCGCTAAGAAGCGTAAGATTGGTGTAGGTGATAAGCTTGCAGGTCGTCACGGTAACAAGGGTATCGTATCTAAGATCGTACGTATGGAGGATATGCCATTCCTTGAGGACGGTCGTCCTGTAGACTTGGTATTGAACCCACTGGGTGTGCCTTCACGTATGAACCTTGGTCAGATTTTCGAGGCAATCCTCGGTGCTGCTGGACGTAAGCTCGGTGTTAAGTTTGCTACTCCTATCTTCGACGGTGCTAAACTCGAAGACCTCGGTGAGTGGACAGACAAGGCAGGATTGCCACACCTCTGCTCTACATATCTTTATGATGGTGAAACAGGTAAGCGTTTCGACCAGCCTGCTACTGTAGGTGTGACATACTTCCTTAAGCTCGGTCACATGGTTGAGGACAAGATGCACGCACGTTCTATCGGTCCTTACTCACTCATCACTCAGCAGCCTCTTGGAGGTAAGGCACAGTTTGGTGGACAGCGTTTCGGAGAGATGGAAGTTTGGGCTCTTGAGGCATTTGGTGCAAGCCACGTTCTTCAGGAGGTTCTCACCATTAAGTCTGACGATGTCGTTGGTCGTTCTAAGGCTTATGAGGCTATTGTCAAGGGCGATGCTATGCCAACACCAGGTATCCCTGAGTCTCTCAATGTGCTTTTGCATGAGCTTCGCGGTCTTGGACTAAGTATTAAACTCGATTAAAGGAAAAGAAAATGGCTTTCAAAAAAGATATTAAGGTAAAGAATAATTTCACGAAGATTACCATTGGTCTCGCTTCACCACAGGAGATACAGGAAAATTCGTATGGTGAGGTTACAAAGCCTGAAACCATCAATTACCGTACCTACAAACCTGAGCGTGATGGCTTGTTCTGCGAGCGTATCTTTGGTCCTACTAAGGACTATGAGTGCGCCTGCGGTAAGTACAAGCGTATTCGCTATAAGGGTATTGTCTGCGACCGATGCGGTGTTGAGGTTACTGAGAAGAAGGTTCGTCGTGAGCGTTCTGGTCACATTGAACTCGTTGTTCCAGTAGCTCATATCTGGTACTTCCGTTCTTTGCCTAACAAGATAGGTTATCTTCTTGGTCTTCCTACCAAGAAACTTGATGCCGTAATATACTATGAGAAGTATATCGTTATCAAGCCAGGTGCCCTTGAGGGACGTAAGGATGAAGAGGGTATTGAGGACTTGAATGGTTCTCATAAGTATGACCTCCTTTCAGAGGATGAGTATCTCGAAATCATTGATAAGAAGCTCGATCCTAACAACGACCTCCTTGAGGATGATGATCCTAACAAGTTCATCGCTAAGATGGGTGCCGAGGCTGTTTACGACCTGTTGGCAGATTTGGATCTCGATAGCTTGAGCTATGAGCTCCGCGACCGTGCTAACAACGACTCAAGCCAGCAGCGTAAGACTGAGGCTTTGAAGCGTTTGCAGGTTGTAGAGGCTTTCCGTACTTCTCAGGAGACAAACCGTCCAGAGTGGATGATCATGAAGATTATCCCTGTTATCCCACCAGAGCTTCGTCCTTTGGTACCATTGGATGGTGGACGTTTTGCTACATCCGACCTCAACGACCTCTATCGTCGTGTTATCATACGTAACAACCGTTTGAAGCGTCTTATGGAGATTAAGGCTCCTGAGGTTATCCTTCGTAACGAGAAGCGTATGTTGCAGGAAGCTGTCGACTCACTCTTCGACAACAGCCGTAAGGGGTCTGCCGTTAAGAGCGAGAGCAACCGTCCATTGAAGTCACTCTCTGACTCTTTGAAGGGTAAGCAGGGTCGTTTCCGTCAGAACTTGCTCGGTAAGCGTGTTGACTACTCTGGTCGTTCGGTTATCGTCGTAGGTCCTGAGCTCAATATGGGCGAGGTTGGTTTGCCAAAGCTTATGGCTGCCGAGCTCTATAAGCCATTCATCATCCGTAAGCTCATTGAACGCGGTATCGTGAAGACTGTAAAGAGCGCTAAGAAGATAGTAGACCGTCGTGAGCCTGTTATCTGGGATATCCTCGAGAACGTGATGAAGGGTCATCCAGTTATGCTTAACCGTGCCCCTACACTTCACCGTTTGTCTATCCAGGCATTCCAGCCTAAGCTTATCGAGGGTAAGGCTATTCAGCTCCACCCATTGGCATGTACAGCGTTCAACGCCGACTTCGATGGTGACCAGATGGCTGTTCACTTGCCATTGAGCAATGAGGCAATCCTTGAAACACAGGTGTTGATGCTTCAGAGCCATAACATCTTGAATCCTGCTAATGGTGCTCCTATCACCGTTCCTTCACAGGATATGGTGCTCGGTTTGTACTATATCACCAAGATTCGTCCAGGTGCTAAGGGCGAGGGCTTCACATTCTATGGTCCTGAAGAGGCTATCATCGCATATAATGAAGGTCGTTGCGACCTCCACGCTTTAGTAAAGGTTATTGTCAACGACCTCGTTGATGGTAAGATTGAGAAGCGTATGGTAGAAACCTCAGTTGGTCGAGTTATCGTAAATGGTATCATTCCTGACGAGGTAGGTTTCTTCAACGATATCATCTCTAAGAAGACTCTTCGCGGTATCATCGCTGATGTTATCAAGGCAGTGGGTATGGCTCGCGCTTGTTCATTCCTCGATGGTATTAAGAACCTCGGTTATCGTATGGCTTACGTAGCTGGTCTTTCGTTCAACCTCGACGATATCATCATCCCTAAGGAGAAAGTTGAAATCGTTGATAAGGGTAACAAGGAGATTGAGGCTATCATGGACAACTATAACATGGGCTTCATCACCGACAAGGAGCGTTACAACCAGGTTATCGATACATGGACACACGTTAACACCGACCTTAAGAAGACTCTGATGAAGCAGATGACAGAGGCTGACCAGGGATTCAACGCTGTATATATGATGCTTGACTCTGGTGCCCGTGGTTCTGCCGACCAGATTGCTCAGCTTGCTGGTATGCGTGGTCTTATGGCTAAACCTCAGAAGGCAGGTGCCGAAGGTGCTCAGATTATTGAAAACCCTATCCTCTCTAACTTTAAGGAGGGTATGTCAGTGCTCGAGTACTTTATCGCATCTCACGGTGCCCGTAAGGGTCTTGCGGATACCGCGATGAAGACTGCCGATGCTGGTTACCTTACACGTCGTCTTGTTGACGTTTCTCACGACGTCATCATTACAGAGGAAGACTGTGGTACACTCCGTGGTCTCCAGTGCACAGCCTTGAAGAATGGTGACGAGGTCATCTCTTCTCTTGGTGAGCGTATCCTCGGTCGTGTATCAGTTCATGATATTGTTGATCCTACAACTGGCGATGTTATCGTTAATGCTGGCGAGGAAATCACAGAGGATAAGGTTGCGCGTATCGAGGCTTCTCCTATCGAGAGCGTAGAAATTCGTTCGGTGCTCACTTGCGAAAGCAAGAAGGGTGTCTGCATGAAGTGTTACGGACGTAACCTTGCTACCGCTCGCATGGTACAGCTTGGTGAAGCTGTCGGTGTCATCGCAGCTCAGGCTATTGGTGAGCCTGGTACTCAGCTTACACTTCGTACCTTCCACGCCGGTGGTGTGGCTGGTAACGCAGCAGCTAATGCCAGCATCGTAGCTAAGAACGATTCTCGTATCGAGTTTGATGAGCTTCGTACAGTTCCATTCGTAGAAAACAATGGTGAGAAGGATATAGAATGTCAGATGGTAGTAAGCCGTCTTGCAGAAATCCGCTTCATTGACATCAACACTGATATCGTATTGTCGACCCTTAACGTACCTTATGGTTCTTCTCTCTATTTCAAGGATGGAGCCAAGGTTAAGAAGGGCGATCGTATTGCTAAGTGGGACCCATTCAACGCCGTTATCGTCAGCGAATATGCTGGTAAGGTTAAGTTCCACGATGTAGAGCGTGATATCACCTTCCGTGCTGAGACCGATGATACAACCGGTATGACCGAAAAGATCATTACTGATTCTAAGGATCGTACAAAGGTTCCTACTGTAGACATCGTTTCTGAATCTGGTGAGGTATTGGGTACATACAACCTCCCTGTAGGTGGTCACCTTGCTGTAGAGGATGGTCAGACCATCGCTACTGGTACCACATTGGTTAAGATTCCACGTGCCGTAGGTGGTGCAGGCGATATCACCGGTGGTCTTCCACGAGTAACAGAGCTCTTCGAGGCCCGCAACCCTTCTAACCCTGCTATCGTATCTGAAATCGATGGTGAGGTAACAATGGGTAAGGTTAAGAGAGGTAATCGTGAGATCATCATTACATCTAAGACAGGCGACCAGAAGTCGTACCTCGTATCGCTCTCTAAACAGATTCTTGTTCAGGAGCATGATGCCGTACGTGCTGGTACTCCACTTTCTGATGGTGTTATCACTCCAAGCGATATCCTCGCTATCAAGGGTCCTACTGCCGTTCAGGAGTACATCGTTAACGAGGTACAGGACGTTTACCGTCTCCAGGGTGTGAAGATCAACGATAAGCACTTCGAGATTATCGTTCGTCAGATGATGCGTAAGGTTCGCATCGACGATCCAGGTGATACAACATTCCTTGAGCAGGAGATGGTTGACAAGCTCGACTTCGCTGAGGAGAACGATCGTATCTGGGGTAAGAAGGTCGTTACCAACGCTGGTGACTCAGAGGTATTGAAGGCAGGTCAGATTATCACAGCCCGCAAGCTTCGTGATGAGAACTCAAGCTTGAAGCGTCGTGACCTTCGTCTCGTAGAGGTTCGTGATGCAGTTCCTGCAACATCTACTCAGATTCTCCAGGGTATCACTCGTGCTTCTTTGGCTACTAAGAGCTTCATGTCTGCTGCATCATTCCAGGAGACAACTAAGGTGCTCAACGAGGCAGCTATCCGTGGTAAGGTAGACCATCTTGAGGGTATGAAGGAGAATGTTATCTGCGGTCACCTCATCCCTGCTGGTACAGGTCTTCGTCAGTGGGACAAGATCATCGTTGGCTCTAAGGAAGAATATGATCGTATCGAAGCAAACAAGAAGAATGTTCTTGATTTCGCCGAGAAGGTTTCAGAGTAATCTTTAAAGATATATTACATAAAAAACAGCCGTCAGAGCAATCTGGCGGCTGTTTTTTTTATTGCTTGTTATTTGATGTACAATAAGTTGTAACAAGAACTTAACATATTTTAATTCAAAGTGTAATGTTTATTTAGCATTTTTTGTATAATTTTGCAAACTAAACGATAGGTAAGAGTTTTTTTATTTTTTTCTATACATTATTTAATTATCAATTCACAAAGTTATGCAGAAAAAGATTGCTTTTCTTGCTGCTATGTTGATGATGGTTTTGTCATCAGCAATGGCTCAGGTTACAACTTCTGGCATCAACGGTAAAGTAACACTCGAGGCTACCGGTGAGGATGTTATCGGTGCTACCGTACAGGCCGTTCACGTACCTTCTGGTACCAAGTATGCTGCTGTTACCAACGCCAAGGGTATTTACTCTATTCAGGGTATGCGTTCCGGTGGTCCTTACACAGTGACTGTGTCTTACATCGGTGCCCAGACAAAAGAGTTCGAGAACATTTCCTTGTCTCTCGGTGAATCTTACAATCTTAAGGTATGGTTGGCTGACGATACCAAGACCTTGGGAGAGGTTGTCGTTAGCGGTCAGGCTGGTGTAAACGGCACTCGCAATGGTGCTGCCCAGACCATTAGCAACCGTATGATCCAAGAACTTCCTTCTATCAACCACAGCGTTGCTGACATTGCTCGTGTAAATCCTTTCGTTAAGGTTACTGAGGGTGGTGCTATCAACATCGCAGGTTCTAACAACCGTTATAATGCCATCCAGATTGATGGTGCCATGTCAAACGACGTTTTCGGTTTGACTTCTAATGGTGCTAACGGTGGTCAGGCAGGTACACAGCCATTCTCTATGGAGACTATTGATCAGCTCCACGTTTCTATCGCTCCTTTCGATGTTCGTCAGTCTGGTTTCACTGGTGGTGCTATCAACGCTATCACCAAGTCTGGTACCAACGAGTTCCACGGAAGTGTTTATTCTTACTTCCAGAATGGAGATATGGTATCTAACAAATATGAGAAGCATGATGGCAAAGAGTCAGCTGACTATGGTGATATGACCGACTGGACTCTCGGTGCTACTCTTGGTGGTCCAATCGTTAAGGACAAGCTCTTCTTCTTCGCTAACTTTGAGCGCTCTAAGAAGGAGTACGACAATGCTTTCTCTACAAACAATGGTATGTCAAAGATAGACTTTGGTGTAGCAAATCAGATTCTTGACAAGGTAAGAACTGATGCTGCTGCTCAGGGTGTAACCTATCGTGGTACTCTCGGTACACCAAAGGAATATACATATTCTGATAAGGTAGGCTTGAAGCTCGACTGGAATATCAACGACCGCAACCACGCTTCTTTGCGTTGGTCATTCGTTGATGCTAAGCAAAATAATAAAACTGCTACAGCAAAGAATCTTGTAACCAACGACTATGCTTTCGACTTCTGCTCAAAGACAAGTGCATTGGTATTCGAACTCAACAGTCGTATTGGTGATAATATGAGCAACGAGTTCCATGCAAGCTGGACATCTGTTCGCGACAAGCGTAACCCTGGTGATCCATTCCCAATGATTCAGATTTCTAACGTTGGTGGTGGTACATTAAATATTGGTAATGAATATTCTTCTATGGCTAACGCTTTGGATCAGGATATTTATACTCTTACAGATAATTTTACTATCAATGCTGGTCATCATGCTATCACTTTTGGTACACATGATGAATTCTATAACTTTAGCAACTTGTTCTGCCAGAATTTGTACGGCTCATATTACTTTAATAACCCTAACGATTTCTTTGCAGGAAAAATTAGCGAATTCGATTATGCACAAGGTGATGTAGACTTGGTCGGTACAAAGCGTTGGGTACCAAGCTTTTCTGCAGGTCAGATTGGTTTCTATGTACAGGACAAGTGGTCAGTAACCGACAACTTCGACCTCACTTATGGTCTCCGTGCTGATATGCCTATCATGTTTGATACTCCATTGGAGAATGGTGACTTTAATGTGTTTGCTGCACAGCATGGTTGGGACTTCAAGACTAATCAGAAGATTTCTGTAAAGCCAATGTGGTCTCCACGTCTTGGTTTCCGTTGGAATGCTCTTAAGAACAACACTCTTATCGTACGTGGTGGTGTAGGTATCTTCACTGGTCGTGTACCTTTCGTTTGGATTTCAAACAACTTCTCTAATACAGGTGTTGGTCAGATGTCTTGGCAAAATAAGAAGATTGATCCAACTAAGTTCAATCAAATTCAATATGATGTAAACAAAGCAGGACAGGCTGATGAAACAATGAATTTGAAGAATGGTTCTATGATCAATGTCTTTAATAAAGATTTCAAGTTCTCTCAGCAGCTCCGTGCTAATCTTGCTCTTGACTTTAAGTTGCTTGGCATCAATTGGACAGTTGAAGGAATCTATTCTAAGACCCTTAATGACATGATCGTTAAGAACTATTCTGCTACAGCTACTGGTAAAACTTATGCAGAAACTGTAGCATTGGAGGGATATGGAGATAATCGTCCAATGTTTGAGACAAAGTCTATTTCTTATGGTTCTATCTGTGTTCTTGACAATGTCTCAAAGGGTTATAGCTATAGCGCTTCTGTTAAGGCAGAGAAGTCGTTCGACTTTGGTCTCGATCTTATGGCAAGCTATACCTATGGTTTGTCTAAGACCATCAATAATGGTTCTTCTTCTGTAGCTTACTCTAACTGGAGATACAACTATACACACGGCAACCCTAACTCACCAGAGCTCGGTAAGTCAAACTTCAACATTCCTCACCAGGTAATGGTTTCTGCTTATCAGCACATCAACTGGAACCACAACCCTGGTCGCACTATCGACAACAAGACTACTATCGGTCTTATCTACACAGGTAACTCTGGTTCTCCATATTCTATATCTGTAAATGGTGACCTTAATGGTGATGGTAGTAAGAATAATGACCTTATGTATATTCCAACAGACGCTGAGGTCGATGTTATGGTTGCTAATGGCTTGTTCGTTCCTGTAACAGATAAGAAAACTGGTGCTGTAACAAAAACTGCTGAGCAGCAGGGTGAAGACTTTAAGCAGTGGATGGCAAGCGAGAAGTATGTTAAAGATCATCGTGGACATTATTTTGAGCGTAATGCTGCCAATGAGGATTGGGAGAATCGTCTCGACCTTCACGTAGACCACAAGTTTGGTTTCAAGTGGGGTAAGGAAATTCGCTACATCCAGATTGGTCTTGATATCATCAACTTCACCAACATGTTGAACAAAAAGTGGGGTGCTACATTGTCGCAGGGTGGTTACAACTACTACTCACCATTGTCTTATGGCTCAATGACTGTTTACAAACCAACAACCTCAGGAACCGTTGGCAAATCATATCAGACTGGTTACCAGTTCACAAACAAGGGTTCTTACGATATGCGTTCATACTCTGACTACTACAGCCGTTGGCGTATGCAGCTCACAGCTAAGTTGACATTCTAATCATTAAAAAGTGAAATTAACAATGAAAAAGATATTTGTTATTGCATTGACAGCTGTTCTTTCAGCAATGTCAGCAAATGCTCAGTCTTGCGACTATGAAGGCAAGGCTTGCTGCGGTGGATGCGAATTCCAGCCAACTTGGTTCTTTAGTGCTCAGGGTGGCATTCAGCTCCCTAACACTCCAGGTATGTCTGATCTTATCTCGCCAGTATATAGCTTCAGCATAGGTCGCAACGTTAATCCTATCGTTTCTACTCGTTTGGGAATTGAGGGCTGGAAATCAAAGGTATACAACGAGTTCTCTGGCGATAAGCAGAACTTTAAGTATGCTACTGGTTCTTTTGATGCTATGGTAAATCTTCTCAACTTGGTTTCATGCAAGCCTCGTGCTTTGAACCTCTACGGTATTGCTGGTGTTGGTTTGAACTGGTCGGAGATGACTACAAAAAACTCTTCAAAGTTCTCACCAAACCTTCGTCTCGGTGCTCAGCTCGATTGGGCTATCGCAAAGGATGTTTCTTTGAACCTTGAATATCGTGCCGACAACACCAACGATCAGTTCAATGGTCGTCTTAACAATGGTTCTCACGACTGGTATACTTCTTTGTTCCTCGGTGTTAGCGTACGACTCGGCAACAAGGCTAAGAAGTCTGCACCTGTTGTAGCTCCAGCTCCTGTAGTAACTGAGGAGAAGAAGCCTGAGCCTAAGTATATCACAGTTGTTGATACTACTTACAAGAAGGAACCTGTAACTCTCCACGAGGAGAAGTTCTATGCTATCCGTGAGTCTGAGTCTACAGAAAAGAACGCTCAGATGAGCCGCATCGCTAACTTCCTCAATACTTACAAGGATGCTACTATCACTGTTGTAGGTTATGCTGACAAGGGTACTGGTACTTCTGCTCTCAACAAGAAGTATGCTCAGAAGCGTGCAGACTCTTTCAAGAAAGAGCTTGTTGAAAAGTACAATATCGATGCAAACCGTATCGCTACCGACTCTAAGGGCGACAGCGTTCAGCCATTCGCTGAGAATGACAAGAACCGTTGCGTCATCGTTGACGGTAAGGCTGAGAAGACTGTGATGGAGACTAAGTCTCGTCAGGTAGAGGTTAAGGAATAATATCCTTCGTTATCAACTTTTGGTTATTGATTTTAGTTCAATACCACTTATATAATAATAAGGTGGCGGCACTATCAAGTGTCGCCACCTTTTGCTTTCTACTCGTATTTTTATTCTTATATTTTTATTCTCAATTCTTTGCTCTTCATATATTTTGCACTATCTTTGCAACGAAACTTGTAATTAATACAATTATTAAATATATGAGACTAACCAAATTATTCACTACCCTTGCTCTTGCAGCCACTATGGCCATGGCACCTTCGGCTGCTGATGCTGCTCCAAAGGCAGGCGACTTCACGGTTGGTAAGGGCACATTCTTACTCAATGGCAACCCGTTTGTTGTAAAGGCTGCCGAAGTTCATTACCCTCGTATTCCACAAGCTTACTGGGACCATCGCATAAAAATGTGCAAGGCTCTCGGCATGAATACTGTTTGCATCTATGTGTTCTGGAATATCCATGAACAGAAGGAGGGACAGTTTGATTTCACTGGCAATAATGATGTTGCTGCTTTCTGCCGTTTGGCTCAGAAGAATGGTATGTATGTAATCGTTCGTCCTGGTCCATATGTATGCGCAGAGTGGGAGATGGGAGGTCTGCCCTGGTGGCTTTTGAAGAAAAAAGATATCCGCCTTCGTGAGCAAGACCCTTACTTCATGCAGCGTGTGAAGATTTTTGAAGAGAAGGTTGCCGAACAGCTTGCTCCGCTGACCATTCAGAATGGGGGTCCTATCATCATGGTTCAGGTGGAAAATGAGTATGGTTCTTATGGCGAAGACAAAGCTTATGTTAGCGAAATACGCGATGTGCTGAAAGCTAACTGGTATAAGAAGAATGCCGATGGCAAGCTTGTTGGTCCTGCTTTGTTCCAATGCGACTGGGCTTCTAACTTCACTAAGAATGGACTCGACGACCTTGTTTGGACAATGAACTTTGGTACCGGTGCCAACATCGATAACCAGTTCCGTCGTCTTGGTGAGCTTCGTCCTGATGCTCCAAAGATGTGCTCGGAATTCTGGAGTGGATGGTTTGATAAGTGGGGCGCTCGTCACGAAACTCGTCCTGCTAAGAATATGGTCAAAGGTATGGACGAGATGCTCTCTAAGGGTATCAGCTTCTCGCTCTATATGACTCACGGTGGAACATCGTTCGGTCATTGGGCTGGTGCCAATTCTCCAGGTTTTGCTCCTGATGTTACATCTTACGACTATGATGCTCCTATCAACGAGTGGGGACTTGCTACACCTAAGTTCTATGAACTTCGTAAGATGATGGCAAAGTATAACGATGGCAAAAAAATGCCTGCAATTCCTAATGCTCCTATGGGCATTGTCACAGTTCCTAAGTTCCAGCTCTCTGAGTTTGCTCCTATTGCTTTTGGTGTTGATTCTATTACTAAGTCTGGCCTTAAAACTTTTGAAGAGATGGATATGGGCTGGGGTTCTATGTTGTATCGCTGTGTCTTGCCAGAGATAGCTTCTGCAAGCACACTCTCTGCCAACATCCACGACTTCGGTCAGGTGTACCTCAATGGAAAATACATAGGTAAGGTAGACCGTGTGAAGAATGAGAAGACAGTAAACCTGCCTGCTGTAAAGAAAGGTGATGAGCTTATGATTCTTGTCGAAGGTATGGGACGTATAAACTTCGGTCGTGCCATCAAAGACTTCAAGGGCATCGTTGGCGATGTCACCATCACTACCGAAGATGGCGATAATGAATATACTATAAAGCCTAAAACATGGACCAATAGCACTATCCCTGACGATTATCAAACAGCTGTCAATGCTCTCAACCTTGCTAAGCAGGGGAAGTCGACCATTGCTGTAGGCAAGGCTGGATATTACCGTGGCTATTTCAACCTCAAGAAGGTTGGCGACACCTTCCTCGATTTTGAAACATGGGGTAAGGGACAGGTTTATGTCAATGGTCATGCTATGGGACGTATTTGGAGTATCGGTCCTCAGCAGACATTGTATGTTCCTGGATGTTGGTTGAAGAAGGGTAGGAATGAGGTTGTTGTTCTTGATGTTGTTGGTCCACGCAATGCTGTTGTTTGGGGACAGGCACAGCCAGAACTAAACAAACTTCAGCTCGAAAAGAGCAACAGGCATAACAATATCGCTGACAAGCCTGACCTCAACTCTATGACTCCTGCCGCTAAGGGTGCTTTCAACTCTGGTAATGGATGGCAAACAGTAAAGTTCGGTCAGTCAGCCAAGGGACGTTATCTTGCTATTGAGTGTAGCAGTTTGCACGATGGTAGCGATATTGCTGCTATTGCCGAGCTCTATGTTCAAGGTGCCTATGGCAAACGCTTGAGCCGTGAAAGTTGGACTACCAAGTATGCTGATAGCGAAGAGGAAAATGGTAACCATACTGGCGACAAGGTGTTCGACCTTCAGGAGTCTACATATTGGCAGACAGTGAATGGTAGTGTATTCCCACACCTCTTGGTTATCGACCTTGGTAGCATACAGACCATCTCTGCCCTCGAATACCTTCCTCGTGCTGAGCAGGGTGCTCCTGGTAGCATCAAAGACTATAAGATATTTCTTTATTAATAGGCAAATAGTTTTTGCCTGAACATAAAATATAAAGAAACACACATATATCACTTCCCAAAGTGATATATGTGTGTTTCTTTTCTTATTATTCTAACAAACAAGAACAA
>ERZ1031984.96-NODE-96-length-16275-cov-5.053884_pt1 | contig 16275 bp, 9 predicted proteins | sample MGYA00518166_ERZ1031984 | MGnify/ENA primary metagenome ERZ1031984 (study PRJEB33719, sample SAMN04261288) | wastewater metagenome | biome: rural village; feature: human; material: feces | host: Homo sapiens | place: El Salvador | collected 2013-01-14 ... | reverse complement strand
TGTCAATTTCAATTATTCTGTTTTAATGCTACCCCAACTATTGACATAGAGCCCAAAAAACGGACGAAAAGAGAATTTTCCTTTCGTCCGAAATTAAATATATTCCGCTTTTATTTATTCTTCCGATTTTGTATCGTTGTCGGATTCAGCCTTTTGCTGCAATTTTTCCTTCTGCAAACGGTCTATAATTTCATTGATGTCGCTGTCCTTCGGTGATTTGTCATGTCCCGTAAGTATGCGGATTATAACGACAAGCTCATCAATGAATATCAGCAGCAGCGCCGCAATAAAAATCAGCAGTCCCCACGGTGAGAAGAAAAGGTTGTACAATGTGTCAATGAATCCGAGCTTACACACCATAATATAAAGCACATCTTCGGTTGAAATTTCCGGGTCGGGAGCATCGTTTGCAATGCCCTTTGTCTGTAGCTTATATGTGCCGTCAGCTGTTTTATACGGTGCAACTACAACCTTATGGGTCACGAGAAGTCCCTCGGTCTGCCCACTGCCGCGATAGGTGATAATATCGCCGACCTTGAGGGCGGTCGGATTGTCAACGCTCTTTCCGAGAATAACATCGCCGATCATAAGCTCGGGCTGCATACTGCCCGTTGAAACTCGTAGCACGGAATATCCGAAAAGCGAAGGTGTTTTTCCGTTCACCTTTGAACCCATAAACACAATTACGGTCAGCACAAGTATTGCAAGCACTCCCCAGCAAATTATATTTTTAATTATCCGCAGGGTTTTATGTAGCTTTGATTCATGCCTTTTCCTTATTCTATTTTTTGATTTGGTGTGTTCGGTTGTTACAGATGTCACTTCAACCGCATTATCAAAATCGTTATTTTTATCCATAAATTCCTCAACGGCAAGTTGCCGTTCCCGTTTCGTGTAGATTGTTTGCAATGTGCGAAACATATCCGCCCGAGCGTTACTTTGTATCGGTCTTTACTTTCGTTCATATCGGTGTGCCGCCGTTCTCAGTTCGTGAAGACAGTTTGTCAATTCAAAACATATTTCGCTCGAATGTAACATTGTAATTGTTCGTACAAACACAAGCTATCCGTTTTTTATATAACGAAAATGCGTATATATTCGTAAAACGGGCGGATTTTATTCTCTGCTACCGATTATAAATTATAATAAAAAAGGGCTGTAAAAACAACCCTTTTGTAAATTTAAAAATCTAAAATTTTAAAGCGAGATGTAAACACCATCAAGCGTGTATCTTATTGTTGATGACGAATCATTCTTGATGTACCAATACACCTTTGAAACCGTAGGTCCGTCAGTAGCTTTCGGCTTGATTTCAAGGTTTGTTACAATAGGTGTGTCTATTGGATCTGTGCTTGCAGGTGTAACACTGATTTTTGTGGTTACGGAATAGGTATCTCCATATGCACCGCCCTTAATTGTGGTTGTGAGCTTTGCAGTGCCTTCAGCCACAGGAGTAATTACACCGTTTTTATCGACTGTAAACACGCTGTCTGATGATGACGAATAGCTTATACTGTTACCTACATAATCTGTTCCTGCAACAAGACCTGCGTTAAAGGTTGAACCAAGCGAAATATTTGCAATGCTGTAATAATTAATGAAATTGGCATTTTCTGTAATAGGCCATAATTCATATCGATGATTATGCAGTTTGTCCACATCGGACAAAATTTTAACATCGTATGCAACCTTTGTTGAAAGTTCTTTACAGCTTGAAAGTGATATATACGGAGTTGCGTTTGCACCTGTTGGATCATTGTTGGCATACACCTGTATAACAGTTGCACTTGTAGGAATATCACCGCACAAAACTCTGTTGCCCGTTCCTTTTACATATGTCATCACAACTGCGCCCTTCCAGCTTGGTGTACTTACACTACCTGTACCATATCGGATTCTGATTACAGTAGTTGAATCTTTCCATGATGAAACATTGTTTGTTTCACAATACATTCTGAACTTGTCAAGAGTAGTTTTCGTATATGTACTGTTACTACCGACAATATCATTATAAGACCTATATGTCTTGAGCGGTTTGTTGACGCCGACATAAAGTCCCGACGCAGATGCCGTACCGCTTGTTTTCAGACCTTTTATAAAAAGCGAAACATTCTGTTCGGCATTGCCCGAGTTAGAAATTTCGGTGCAAAAATATCTTCTCTTTCCTGCCTCCAGAGAACCTCCGAAATTAGTAACTTCATTTTCACCGAAAGTAGAGCCGTCATCACTTGACTCAACGGTTTTGATGCTGATGTCTTGACCGTTGCTGATTTTGTACTGACCGCTCCACCTGAGAGAGTCGCCCGATTCGGTTCGAGGACGGCTGAACCATGAAAAAGTCGTGGTCACACCGCAAAGCAGACAAAGTACAAGTCCGAGTGCGATTACAATTGCAAATTTTGATTTCTTCATGGTTTCACCTCCGTTGATTTAACCTTTAATTTTACTTTGTTATCCAAGAACCACCGCAGTCATCCCAACCGTCGTTAAGTTTATAACAATTTTTTCCGTCAGTCGGTAAACTTTCATAACCGCTATTGTTACCAGGTGTCTGATTCCATTTGTTATCCAATTTATTATCAGTATTTGAGCCATTCATTCTGTAGAAAATTACTTCATTATAACCGTCAGAAAGCGTAAGTGTAAATGAATAACAACTTAAAGCCTTATCGTATGTCATGCTATACCACTTATAGTCGTTATTAGTTGAATTGTGAACATAGGCTGCAAATCTTGCACCGTCCTTCTTCCAATCATTGCTAGGCATAAAGTAGTAAGTCTTGGTCTCACTCTTAACAAACTTTGCATAATAATGAACCGAAGAATTTACTGAAATACTGAGTTCGGCATTATCTGCAACCTTATGTATACAGTCGCTGTCGGAATACCAGCCGGCAAACTGATAACCTTCATTGCAAACAGCTGTTGCTGTAACGGTTGTCGGGTCGGAATATGTATTTGTTACGGCACTTGTGTGCACAACACCGCCAACGCTGACTTTACCGCCTGTAAAGCCGTTTGTTTCCTTATCAACTGCTGACTTATAGCTTACAGCATCAAGAGTAACGGTAAATGTATCAAACGGATACTTTGTCCATGTACCTGTTGCTGTGTTACCTTCACCTGTGTTACCTGTTATCTTAAAGCAGTTTCTGCCATCATTCGGAATAGTCTCATCAACTGTCTGGGCACGCTTACCGTTCCAATCGTCCCAAACTCCTGTATTCATCTTTGTAAAGATGATATTTGTCACAGAAGTCCAAGTACCCGTAATATCAGCACTATAAATATTACCCTCAACTTGTTTCATCGGGAACCATTTGTAAGTGTCTTTATCAATCCACATATATACGGCAAAACTTGATGTATTTGCACCATTGTTATATGTTTTCCATTCATTAGGAACTTGCAGATATACAACACGCTTTTGTTCAACTTCAAATTTAGCATAAACAGTTGTATTAGCCTTGATAACCGTTGTCAAAGGATTGTTTTTGTAATCGTCTGTATACGGTTGTGTGCAGGCAAGGTCTGTGTACCAACCGCTGAACGAATAACCCGGCTTTGGAGTAGCTGTCAGTTCAACACTCTCGCCCCACTTTGCAACAGTAGAAACTGTGCTTGCGGCTGTTGTGTCGCCTGCCTGAACAGTACCGCATGCATTGCTGACTGCTCCGTTAAGTACGGCTGAGGCCTTTACCTCAAATTCTTTAAGCTTGAACCTTGCATGTAAAGTAAAGTCAGCTTTGATGTTTTCATAAACATAAGTTGTCTCGCTGCTGACGGGAGTATCGCTTGAATCGTTGTACCAACCGTCAAAGTCATAACCCTCGGCAGGGTTTGCAACAAATGTTGCACTTCCGTCATAATCCACCGAAACTGTAACTGCAGTTGACGGTCCGACTTCTTCAGGTGCGGTAAACTTTACCGTACCTACTGAATCACCGTCAACAACTGCGTTGACTGAAAATGACTGCAGCTTAAACAATGCGTAGTATTCGCAATCGGCATCGACATTTGTAAGAACAAACTGTTGTTCTGATGCTACAGAGTTTGTACACTCCCTGTCGGAATACCAACCCATAAACTTATAATTGGGCTTTGTATTTGCAACAAGAGTTACGCTATCACCGTTGGTAACCACCGCAGTTGATGTTGCACCTTCCTGCGAATTGCCTGCCTTAACAGTACCTGCTGTATCGACAATATTTCCGCCGAACACAGCATTAGCGGTAACTGTGCGAGAGGATACATCCAAAAACTTTGCATACAGAGTCAAATCCTTCTTTATCGCCGCAGTTTGCACTGTCTTTTCTGTGTAATGACAATTGTTAAGAATCTTGTTGTCCGCCTGTGTACTGCATTGCGGATCGGTAAACCAACCCTTAAACTCATAGTTGGCATTTGCTTTAGCCGTGAGTGTGGCAAGCGTACCCCACTCAACAGTTGTCTCTATCTTTGCGGCAGGGGTATCAGCTCCAAGCTGAACCGTACCGCCCGCTCCGTCGATTTTTCCCTCTGTTACTGAATAAACTTTGAGATTAAGATTGATAATCTTGAATTTTGCATACAGAGTATAGTCAGCCTTTATGCTGCTTACTTTGTACGGAGTCGTTTTACTGACAAGTGTCTGACAGTTTTCGTCCGAATACCAGCCGACAAACTCATAACCCTCGCCTGCATTCGCAACAAAAGTTGCAGAACCGTTGTAGTTTACCTTGACGGTAACGCTTGTATTAGACGCCTCGGATGACGGTGAAGAAAACTGTACTGTGCTGTTTTTCTTATCATTCGGATGATTTGCAACCGCTGTTACCGAGAACTGCTTAATCATAAATTTGGCATAATACAAATGATTTGCCTGAATATTCTTAATTGAAAGCGTAAGATCCTGACTTTCCAGTTTTGTGCATTTCTCGTCAGAATACCAACCATTGAAGTCATAGCCCTCTTTTGGAGTGGCTGTGATTGATGTGTCTTGCCCCTCAAGGTACGAACCGACAGTGTATGCGCCAGCTTCGCCGCCTGAAATTTTAACAGTACCACCTGTGCTGTTTGCAACAGCTCCGTCCGAAACAGCTTTTGCCTCAACTTTATACTGTCTTTGGAATTTCGCATAAAACTTATGCTCGGCTGATGTATCATTTGCTGGGTAAGCACCGTTGCTGAGAGTAACGGGAGCTTTAAATTCGGGGTCAGCGTACCAACCGATAAATCTGTATTTGTTGCTGTCGGTCGGTTTTGCATTAAGAGTGACGGTTGTACCCTTTGTAACCTTAACGCTTGTTGCGCCGTCCATACCGCCTGTTACGCTTACTGTGCCCATTAGTGCATTATTATCCTTTTCATCCTTACACGGAGAATAAACGGAAACAATAGCCGGAGGTGCCCAGTAGCCTGTGTTTTGTGAAGTAATAACATAGTTCACCGAAGAATTTCTGTTCGGTGCGCTGATGCTGTAATCTTTGCCGTTGTAAGTAAATTTGAATGTAATCGAATGTGCGGCATCGCTGTTAGGATTGGGCAAATATGCAACCCAACCGCTGAGTGACGCATTTTCATTCGGTTCAAAAGTCATTGCTATCGGAGTTGAACTGCCCTTAACATACATATCAACCGCAAGATACTTTCCGTCAACCTGTGTCATCGGCAATGTACTTGCATCTTCACTTGAGAGGAGAATTTTCTGAACCTCTCCCCATGTGCCGTAGCCGTTATTTGACGAATCCTTATATCCGTAGGCTGTGAATGTCTGTGATTCGGCGTCAACAGCAGTTTGCAGAGTGGTTGTCCATTTTGCAACATAGCTGTTCTGCGGATTCGATGTTACAGTTGATTCGCAGCTGTAGAAGGTAACTGCTGCGTTAGGATTATCTGTATAATCTGAACCGAGCTTAATAAAATAGTTACCGCTCGAATCCTTTGAAAGCTTTTCATACTCGCTTTTGCCGGCCTGGTTAATCCAGATTGCACGATTGTTTTTGGTAGCCCAACCCGCACCGAGAGATGGATCGCCCGTTGTTTTATCGTAAAAAGTCAATTCTCCGGCCTGGGGACTCTGAGTAATAAGCTTGAAGTTGTCAATTGTAACAGTCTGTCCGGCATACTTTGTCTTTCTGCTGTCATCCTGTAACCACACACGCATTGTAACCTTATGCGGTTTTGAATCTGCCGGAACGGTAAAAAGAGGACTTTCTGCTGTTGAACCCGTGTATGAACCGAAAGATTTTACCTTTTCCTGTCCTTTGATATTCAGGTTTGTACCGGCAACAACCTCTGCCGTGCTGTTGCTCTTACCGCAGACAACCGTATTACTGCCGTCACAAACGAATGAAACACGAAGCTTTCCCTCGTCTGCATCAGCATCGTTAACCTTGATTGTGGGAACCTTATCAAAATAGAATGACGCCTTTGTTCCCTTTGCGGTAACATTGAAAGAAAAATCAATGTAGTTGACATTCTTATCGTTTACAGTAGCCTTTCTGTAAGTAGCAGACGGCGCGCCGTTTGCAGTTAAGGTCGGAAAATAAACATCTGTGCCGTTTGCGCTTGTTGCAGAGGCAAGGTGAACATCGCCTGCCTGACGAAAATATTTTGTAAGATCAATTGTCTTTCCGTCATAGCCGTTACCGTAGCCGATATTAGCGTTGGTAAACACATAGTTATCAATTGTACCGTTGTTCAAATCAAGCTTAATGGTTGAAATCGTTTCCACCCATGCAGAAACCGACACGATAGCAATTGCCAACACTTCAACAAGTGCCACAATGCTTAAAATCAAGCTTTTTCTCTTTTCTTTGCCCGACTTTTTGCCGATTGCAAACTTTTCTTTAAAATAAGCCGCCAAAAGAGCAAATCTTTCTTTCATTGTGACACCTCCTTTTTATATTTTGCATTATTAATGATACGTTGCGGTATCATCGTTGTTTACTTCATAAGAAACATTGAACGGAGTGGAGAATATATATTCATTCTTTGCCGGAATAAGCTGAGTGTGTGTACCGTTCTTGTTCACAAACTTAAATCCGATAACTCGTGAGCCTCTCGGCGCACTGCAGTTATCAAGTGTACATCTTGAACCGTCAGATTCAAACTGCATCAAATGGTCTGATTTTACGCCGTTATAATTATAAATTACATAAGGTTCATAAGCTCCGCTTGTAAGATAATTTCTGAGCCACTGTTTAGTATCCGGAATGTTGAGATACACACCCGTATTTACTTCAGGATCTTCGGAAGATCCTCCTCCGCTTGTCGGAGTTGTGGGTGAAGGTGCTGTTGTTTCAACAGTTGAGCCGCTCGGACTATAATCCCAGTATCCGATACAAGGGGACAGTCTTTGAGCAGTATCATCGGTTACGCCATAACCGTTACCTCTCTTGGCAGTATAAACAAGGCTGCGGTTACCGTTTACAATTCTGCTTTCCTGTAACGGATACAAATCTTCGTTATTAACTATCCAACCTTGTGCCGTAGGGCTCAATTCGTTGTTCACATTATCCTTGGTGTGCCATGAGTTATAGATTATATTATTCGTTGTACTGAATCTGAAAAAGCTTATATCTGTTGTTACATCTTTCGGCAACGCAGCTGTCCATGTATTATATCCGTCTACCTGACCAAGATATTTCATAACGACAGTTTTCTGAGTTGTATCAGTATCTTTATACTGCATGGTAACTATACAGTCATCTGTTTTAATCCACGGAGTATTTTCGCCCTTATCACCTCTTGTTTTATCAATAAAGGTGATAGCCTCCATATCATTGTAGTTACTTTCGAGTTCAACATCAATTGTAACCGATGCGCCTGCATACTTATCATAAACAGACTGGTCTTCATACGCACCCTCAAACCACGCTACCAATGTTACATCAAGAGGTTTCTGACCTAAAAGCGTAAACAAGCTTTCGCCTGAATAGAAATAGAAATCAGAAAATGTCTTGCATGATGAAAGCTTAGTAGCAGGAGAGCCGACCATATTTGTTGAGCTTACTGCATTATAATTTTTAGCATGCTCGTCAATAAGAGCACTTGGATCAATTACAGTAGGAGTTTTACTGCTGTCGGTAATAAACGCAAGTCTTAACGGACAAGGATCATAGACCTTCTGATCGACAGGAACACCTTTATCGTTACGAATAATCTCGGTTGAGCCGTCAAACTTACCGAGAACAGTTTTACCGTCTGCCGAAACAATTGTAATATTATAGCCTTTGATATAAACATTTGTCATATCTGAATCGGCATTAAGCTTAAAATCCTTATATACATATGTTTTATTTCTGTCGCCTGCCGTTCCTTCACGGAATTTCATGGCAGATGTTGAATCCTTAAAGTTGCCCTCTGACGGGAAGAACATATTCCTTCCGTCAACGCTTGAAGCCTCTTCAAGCTTAAAGTCTTTAACAACAAGGTGGTTTGAAAGATCTTCCTGACCGTCATTGACACGGAGTGCCGCACTTGACTCAAGTGAAAACACCTGAGAATTAATACTTGCCGTATCTTTTACGGTAAACCATGCCACCGTTGTCACAAGCACAAGAGTAAAAACAAGGAACAATGATACATATGAAATTGCGAGCTTTTTTCTGCCGAGAAGTCTGTTATCGGAAAGTGCAAAAAACGAATTCTGCATTCTTTCTTTCAGTTTCATACTTCATTGCTCCTTTCCTGATTTTTATTTATTGTTGTACATCGCCCTTTGAGAGAACAAGGTTTGCTTTAAACTTTCCGTTTACAAGGGCAAGTCTTGCCTCTGCATCTTCGCCGTCAACCCACATATTACAGGTTACCATGCCTGTATATATGCCGTTTTGAGTTGTGTCCTTTTCCAAAGTCATAATTTTTTTCTTTGAACCAAGCTCGTATGTGTAATCCCCGTTGGTTGTAAAGCCGTTGCTGTTTGCAACAAAAACCTGGCTGAGTGGTGAACCGTCATCAGCGGAAACGGAGGTTTTAACCCATTTACCGTTTTTCACATAATAACCGTGCGAATATGATTCACCCAAACGCTTGTCTGTGCTTACAGAATACTTTGTTGTATCTGTATTTACATTAAGAAAAATGTTCGGAGCAGGAATCCACAAAAGCTTTGTTTCTTTAGTATTATAATTTGCAACCGAAAACCTTACCGCACCGGTTACGCAATCTCTTGAAATTCCCTTTGAGTCACCGCTTTCACCGAAATCACTCTTATTATCTGCATTTTCACCTGTCAGATTTTTTGCATTCGGACTGATTTTAGATTTACTGTCCAAATAAATATCGAACTTGGATTTTGAACGAACATACAGATCAAAAGAAAGGTAGTGAACCGAACTGTCGGCAAGATCCCAATCGTCAACATCAAGAATAGGAGAAGCAACTCCGTTTTCCTGTTTGAGGGGCGGCTTATAAAATGTGTATCCGTCGCTCGAAACCTCAGTCATCTTGATATCATCAATAAACGAATAATTTTCGCTGTTCAATTCAATCGTATTTTTGTACGCTGCGTCATCCGTCGGAGCCGGATCGCCGTGCTTTACAACAGCAATTTCAATACCGTCAGGCGCATGACACTCAATGTTGATGCCGTCGGCATCTGATGACTGTTTATCAGTGAACCACGCCTGAATGCCATAAAAGGCGGCAAGTGCAACAGTGAACAGAACTATTAAATTTTTAGCAATCATTCTGCCCGTCTTTCTGTTGGGCGCAGTAGAATTTTTCATTTTTGCCCCTTATTCTACACTATAGTAAACGGCAACAAATCCGTCAGCCTTCAATGTTTTGTTATGAACAACAGTAGTTTTTTTGCCTGTTGACTCACGAACAATGTTTTCAAAGTTCATTGCAAACGGTCTGTCAACTCCTGAGAATGTTATCACAAGCGGAAGCCTTCCGGCACTTTTCAGCTTTGAACACAAATCCGAAAAAGCAACTTCAAGGTCTGCCTGCTTTTTGTAGATGTTATAAACATCTGCACCGTTACGGGAATATCCTGCAAGCATAACACCCTTTTTGCTTCTGCAAATGCAAAGAGATCTTACAGACTTTTGAGCGTCCATAAGCTCGTCTGCAATTGAAAGCTTGCCGAATTTTGCAAGCTCTTCGGCATATTTAGAAACAACAGCAACACTGCCGAATCCGAAGTCACGAACGAACAAATCGCCGACATCCTTAATTGACTTGACTTCTTCCTTTGCAAGGCTGATTTTTTCGCCTGCTTTCTTTTCGGCTTTGCGAATTTCAGCCTGAGCCTCTTTTTTAATCTCGGCAACCTTGGCTTTCATACGCTTTTCGCAAGCTTTTTCTGCCTGCTCAACCTTTTTGTCAACCGACTTATAAGCCTTTTTAAGCTCTGACGCATGAGCGGCGTCATTTGCGGCTGATGATTTAAGGTTGGCTTCCTTAATTTCAACAAGCTCATTCCTGTGAGCCTCTTCCTTATCGGCAAGTTCTTTAAGATGCTTTTGCTCTGTTTCATTTGCCTTTGCCGCAAAATCCGCATTCAGCTTTGCTACATAAGTGTTATGTTCAGCCTCTGCATCGTTGAATTTATGGTTAAGCGATTCAACCTCTGCCGAATGAGCGTCGTTCATCTGCTGTTTTTCTTCAGCAAAATCGGCATTCATTTTGTCGACTGTTTCCTTATGCTGAATGCGTTCGGTTTGGAGAGTATCAGTAAGCTTCTCATTTTTGCCGGTCAAATCGGTAATCTTACGAGCGTCCTCTTCAATCTGCGCATGACATTTTTCAAGGTTTTCCGTAAGAGCCGTAATCTTTGCAAGTTGTTCGGCAACCTGAGTTTCAAGTTCTTCGATATGAGCTTTCTGCTCGGCGATAACAGTTTCCTGCTCTTTCACCTTTGTCTGCAAACGAGCATTCTCCTGCACAAGCACGAGAATTCTGTCATTTAATTCTACTATTTTTTTATTGAGTGTGTCAATAGTCTGATTGAGTTCATCAATCGTTTTATTCAACTCTTCAATAGTATCTTTTAACTGCTGATTTTCTTCCTCAAGCTCGGCAATCCTCTTTTCTGCCTCCATCAACTTGAGTTTTGTCTGCTGGAGTTCAGCCTTAACCTCTTCAAGTCGGTCTTCAAGAGCAGAAACCTTACCTCTGAGTGTGAGAATCTGCTGTTCTTTCTGATCGATTATAACCTTTAAATTTTTGATTTCACTTGTAAGGTCAAGAATTTTCTTTTCACGGTCGCGGATTTCACGAAGGCGGATTTCCATTTCCTCTTTACGAACAGCCTCAAGCTGTGCCTTCATAACCGCCTCACGGGTTTTTTGAGGTTTTGCCGCCTCCTCAGCAAGACGAGCATTTTCTGCGTCGTACTGTTCCTTGAGAATTACACGAAGTCCGGGGTTGGTTGCTATAGACATCATAAAATGCTCAAAGCCCATTGCAAAATAAACATCTTGCTGAACCGTGTCCGTCATCTTACCGTCATAATCCTCGGTAACAACCTCAAATCCCTTGCGTTTGTAGCTGTCAAGGAAGTTCCACAGTTCAACAGCCTTTTTGAAGTTAGGGTTCTTCTTGAGAAGGTTGGTCTGCGTAAGCGGCGGGTGAACCTCAGGCTCATTTGCGATTTCCTTCATCAACTGAGTGTTCAAAAACTCATTGAGTGTTGTTCTGATTTTTCTGATTCGGTCAAAGTCCGAAAGCTGTGTAACATCAAGAACATCAAGGTCATCGGCAAGAGTTTCATGCGATTCATTTATATAGTTAAGATTAAAATCTACTTTTTTCTCATTAAAATCAATGTGACGAACCATAGAAATATCGTTATAACTGTCGTTTGGCACATCCTTCATCTTTGAATACTTGTCATCAACAAAGTGAAGCGCTTTGCGAATGAGCGTCATAAGAACACGGTTTTCGTAAATTGCAAAGCTCTCTTCACGCTCAATTGTGAGGATTTTATTGGGTGTTACCATATCACCCTCAACCTTGGCAATAAAGTTAGTGTGCTGCGAAAGGTGTTTAACCGACTCGGGGCCAATCTTTTTTGCAAGCTCAACTCTAACAACATTGTCAACCTGCTTAATAAAACGGCGCTGTTCGTCAATTGCCTTCCGAATATACGGAAGAGTTTCCTCAATGGCAACAACCCATTCCATGTCTATAACCTTTTCGTTGGTCTTACCGTCGAGTCTGTCCTCGCCCTTGTCGCCGTCTTTAAGGCCTTCCATTATGTAGTTGTAGGTAAAATCATTTTTCAGAATATCCTGCATATTCATATATGCTCTGAAATATTTACTAAAATCAGCCATTGATTTTTCTCCAATCAGATAGTTTACCGTTTATAAAAGGCGCAAAGTCCTTTCACCAAGCAAAGGGCGAACAGAGTTCGCCCTGAATTGCTAAAATTATACAAGCTTTTTAAGCATACGGAGATAATCCTTGCTTTCGTTCATGTTTTCTTCACCGAAAAGCTCGTCAATATACGCACAAAGGCCGTCAATCTCGTCACGGATGTATGAAAGGTTAAGTGACTCAAATTTTCTGAATACTTTACGGGCAAGAACATAATCAAGACCGTCAAGCTCGGTTCCGCCTGTACCGACATAGGCAGGAACGAAGTCACGAAGCTGTTTAACAATACGGTTACCGAAAGCTATACGGAAATGCTCAATAACATAGTCGTCAAGGAGAGTAATCTTCTTGATGTTTTCTTCGGAAACAACAAATTGAACCTTAGCGGCATTGAGGATGTACTCAAAATGTTTGTATGAAATGTAAACAGGATCTGTGAGAGGTGCGTCAAAAGGAACACCCTTTGTGTCAATGTTAATCGGCATAGCACGGTCGTAAACCTTATCGGTAATGGCAAAGGTCGAGTCATCGTTATTGGCAGTACCGATATACCACATATTCGGCGGGATTCTGAGCTGACCGTTTACAATATGCTTAGGGTCGCTCGGCCATGAGTTCGGGATAATATCAACAACCCACTCGTCTCTTGACGGCATTTCAAGAATTGAAAGCATTTCTGCAAAGTAATACTCAACTCTTGCGATGTTCATTTCATCAAGGATTACAGCATAGATGTTATCATTGTAGGAAGCCTCGTACATTGCACGGAGAAGCTCTGTTTCGTTAAACTTCTTAGTAAATTCGTTGAAGTAACCGAAAAGCTCTGTTCTGTCACGCCATGACGGCTGAACAGATGCAACGATGGACGGGTTGTTTACAAACTTACCGAATGCATATGCAAGTGAAGTTTTACCTGTACCGGAAATACCCTGAAGGATAATAAGTCTTGTTGATGCGAATGACGCAATAAAAAGCCTGATAAGCTTAATATCGTAGTAAAGACCAAGCTGTGAACAAGCAAAGAGTCTGAAACGCTCACAGAACTCGGGAAGTGTGATATCGTTGTCATAAACCGGCGGAACATAATCTGCCCAAAGCTGGTCGATTTCCGTAAGCTTGTAGAAACGGCTTTCGCCTGTGTCCTCTTCTTCGCCGTTGTTGAGCGACTCGATTTCTTCGCCTGTAAGCTCTGAAATCTCGTTGGGGTTAAGACCAATCTGTGAAACCTTCATAGAGAGAATCTTATCCTTTTCAAGGTTGAGTCTCATAACCTCTTTGTTGAGTGCCTGAACCTCTTTAACAAGAGAATCTGTATCTTTTCTTCTTCTGTGCGAACGAATAAACTTTTTTACAGCGACGACAATAAGCCATACGCAAAGTGCAAGCACAGCAACCAGAAGCACAATGGCAATAATTGCAATCACCCATGCAAGGCCGCCAAGCTCCGTGGTATAGGCATTAATAATGTTTACATAAGCGGAAAAATCAAAGGCATTGCCTACTCCGCCAAATAACCCGGTGATTATTGACCATAATGAGCCAAAAAACTGACCGAGAAATTCAAAAAGAAATTTAAATACTGTATCCACGGTACTTCGTCTCCTTAAAAAAATCTACTCTCATCTTCTTTAGGCGAAATTTTATCGCCTTATGTTGCGGCAATCAGCGACTGCCGTTCGTTTCCGACGGAAACGGTTTTGTGTTAATCTGTTGTTTTTGTATTATCAGAAAATCCGTATTTCAGATGGGAGAACTCGGTTCGCCACTGCAATTAACTGATAATTTCTGTTGTGTTTTTACTGTGAGCTGTAACTGTATTTCTTTCTCAGCTCTGAGACTGAGAAAGAAATATACCGTTACGATAAACGCTATTAGTGCGTTAGGGACAAATTTGTCATAACTTAATCGGAATTATCAGCGGAATTATTGCCATCAGCAGGTGTTTGTACTTCGGGCTCATTTTCCGCCTTGTCCTGATTTTCTCCGACGGAGGCAAGATATTCCTCAATAGCTCTCTTTTTCTGTTCTTCGGTAAGCTCTGCAGAATCAACCGCAAGCTTTGCCTCTTCGAGAGTTTTTTCCTTATTGTAGGCAAGGAGGTTGAGAACAACAAGAACCGCTTCATAAACAAAGAAAATAATCATCGGAAGCAGAACGCAGAGGAAAAATCCAGGCTGAGTTCTGATAAAGCTTAAAAAGTTACCCACGCCGCCAATCTTCGTACCTGTGTATTTGGCGACAATAGATGAAGAAGTTTGAAGTTCTTCATCGGGCTCAGGGTTAGTTTTCTTATTGTCACCCTGTGTTCTGTAGTAGGTAATGTTGTCATCCTTAACAACCTCAACAATTCGGTGAGTATTGAGTTCAGAATTACCGTTGATATTCTTATAGAAAGTAACAATATCGCCTTTCTTATATTCATATGAAGGATCGTCTGTAACCTCACAGAAAATAAGATCGCCTGTATTAATTGTATCTTCCATTGAACCTGTCAGAACGCTGAGGGGTGCAACGCCGAAAATATTGGGGACCCCTGATGATTTGGAAGTTAGTGACAATGTAACGATTAAAGCCGACACTGCCAGAATCAAAACTACAATAATATCAATTACTATGTTTACTATTCTTTTTATAACTTTTTTCATAAGGGGTCTCCAATCGCGGGGTTAAATTAAAAATCAATTACTCTTCAACCATTGTAGAAGAAACATCAAATTTGAGTCCTGGGATTTTCTGGCCGGAAAGAGCATCTACACAATTCTCATCCTGACCTTCGAACCATACATACAACTTGTAGTATCTTACTTCATCAGGCTTCATAACTTCATCACCGGTTGTTACATCAACATGGAATGTAGTCTTTGTAGAGATCTGTGCACCCTCAGTACCGTCTGTGTTGATGATAGGCTTATAAGTCTTAGCTGTAGTAGAATATACATTGTTGCCCAATGCTACATAATCTGTAGCACCTACAGTTGTACCGTTGATAGGAACAAGGGCTACACGAGCATAGTCAGCAGAAGCATTGTTTGTATCTGTATTTAAATAGAAATCAATAGCTACATCCTTGATGTCAGCAGTACCGTTATTCTTCAGGTTAAGTTCCTGAGCAAAAAGGTAATCAGTCGGAATTACGCCTGCTGCAGCTGAAGGAGCAACAGCCTGTAAAGTGTTATTATCAATGGCACCTGTAAGAGAGTTACTTGCTGTACCTTTTACCCATGATGTACCGTTACCTGAAGCAGGGTACATTGTTTTGTTGCCTACATTATAATCAAGGTGCGATGTCCAACCGGTTCTGGTATTATCAGAAAGAAGAAGTGTACTTTGCTTTGTAGTTTTTGCACTAAAGTTATCAGCATAAGGATTTGTGCTTGTTGTGAACCAAGCAAATGTTGCTGTACCAAGTGCGAGCATTGCCACGAGGAGCATTGCTACTGAAGAGATTAATAATCTCTTTCTTGATGTTGTTTTCATAGAGAAATTCCTCCTAAATAAAATAATTTTTTTGTCCCTAAAACACCATAGGGATTTTTTGCTATATCAGTGCCGAGGCACATAATACCAAGTTGATGTAATACCGTACCGAAAATTACGGTTTTGCTGTGGATTCTTCATCGTCACGAACCGAGAACAGCATTCTCATTCTTACATGACCGTTACGGATATCGTCGATACATTCGGGATCGTTACCCTCAATCCAGATTACGATTGTGTATTTGTCAATATCGCCAACCTTGAATTTTTCGGTTGATGTTTTATAAACTTCCTTATCGCTTACAAACTTTGTGCAATCGGTTTCGGCTTTGCTTCTGTCTTTGTACTGACCTTTGCCGTAAATTGCACCCTTGCCGTTTTTGTAAATCATAACTCGGGTTGCTTCATCTGCCGACTTAGCCGCACCTGTGATTTCAAGACTGCGGCGATGAACAACAATGTATTCCGTATGCATCTGATGGCCTT
>ERZ1031984.90-NODE-90-length-16971-cov-5.218078_pt1 | contig 16971 bp, 14 predicted proteins | sample MGYA00518166_ERZ1031984 | MGnify/ENA primary metagenome ERZ1031984 (study PRJEB33719, sample SAMN04261288) | wastewater metagenome | biome: rural village; feature: human; material: feces | host: Homo sapiens | place: El Salvador | collected 2013-01-14 ... | reverse complement strand
CCGAGATCTACACTCTTTCCCTACACGACGCTCTTCCGATCTCCACCAGTGGACAACCACAAGCAGGTCGTGGTGAATGTCGAGGTAAAGCCTTCCAGGCTATTGTCTGCTTGCTCTTTTCTGCCGAGGGCGTTGCCCCCGGTTACCAACATCGTCAAGCCGATGTGTATTGCCTTCCAGGCAAGTCTTAGCTTCTCCCTATATTTTTCGGGTGAACCAAGATTATGCTAAGACTGTTTTAAGACAATCTGAAGTTGTATGGGTTGTATCTGTTGTATTTGTTGTCTTTAAAATCTCAAACGAGTTGTTGGTTTTAAAATCTCAAACTGGCTATTTGTAGTTTTCTTCAATGACTCTCATTATTTTCTTAATCCAATAATCATCGATTTCTACCTTTTCGGCATACGCCTTGAAATTCATTACCACTTCTGTCACTTCATCTATGCCTTACCCTTTCTTTCTTATCGTTCATTTTCTTAATTTGGTTGGGCAACATAGGTAGTGGGGGCAACAGCTTCTCTACTTCTTGCAAGAAACCGATGCTCCTTAATAATGAAAGGATTGTGCCAAAACCGATGTTTCTTGCCTCGCCTTTCTCGAACTGGCTGATGGTGAATATGCTCACACCAGCTTTTGCTGCCACCTCTTTCTGAGTGAGATTGCTGAACAAACGATATTCTTTGAATCGTGCTCCCAATTCTGATATTATCTCAGAGTTAGATTTTGCTTCTATACCGTATTCTGTTATCATGCAGCAAATATAGTTATTTCTGTATTTATCTCCAAATATGAGGATAAATATTTAAATATCTTTAGTTATATGTGTTCCTTAAAATAAATAGGTGTTAGTCGCTGAGCACTACGGCACCCTCTTGCTTCATGCCATCCATGAGGATGCGGAATGGGCGAGGGAAGCGGACGTGGCGCACATAGTCGGTTTCGTCTACGGCAGGCATAGCGTCGAGGATATCCTTGCGGAAGATACCATCGTTGGTGTTGCTGTCGATAGTGAAATAGCCTACACCAAACGAGGTGAGATTCTGGAAGAAGTGAGTGCCCTGACTTGGGTCCACACGATAGTTCTTCAACGCCACTTCTGCTATAACCCTTGCTGCCGAGATGTGAGGCCATTTCACAGGTATGCCAAGCCAAGAGTCGCTCGAACCCCAACGACCAGGACCCACAAGTACATAGCCACGTTCTTCGGCAAGGAACTTACGGTTGATGCGCTCTATGTCGTCGGCAATACGATAGTTGTTGGCAGCAGTGAAGTTGTCGTCGTATTTCACATAGACAACATCCACCACATCCTCTACCACACCATGCCCCAGCGACTTATGCGAACGCAGCAAGCACTTGTCGTCAGCTATGGCAGCCACATCCTCGTCGAGCATCTGCTTAGAGTCTACGATAGGGCGAATCTGCAAGAGATAGAAGTCGGCAGTGCGGTCGTCGTTGATGTTGCATGCAAACTCTATCTCCACAGGGCGGCGCATAGCTTCGGCACCATATTTCATCGACATCTGCAAGAGTCGAGGCAGCGGAATGATGTCTTGCTGCAGCACACCGCAAAATGAGATAATCTTTCTGCCACCCTCATAGATGCCATCACGTATCACCTGGTCGTAAGGGTCGAAAGTAGAAGCAATATACGTCAGCGAGTGGTCGGCATCAGCCTCCTTCACCTTTAGCTGCTTGATGTTGAAACCATCGTCCACCTTGAAGTCATCGCCCACACGCTCCATGTCCAAGGCATAGAACTTAGTCTGCGTCTCCCTCAGAGCAGTCTCCATTTCCGAAGTCTGCAACACCTGGTCGGGATGATATGGCGACACACGCAGCGTCTGTCCACCATCCACGATATATTTTCCTAAACCCAGAGCCAGCGATGCTATGCCCTCTTCCGCCTTCTCGTTGCCGATAGGGTAGTAGTTGATAGAGCGCAACACACCACTCATATTAGGATAATAGTGGTCGCCATACGTTTTGCCCACTACCGACTGCAGTATCACCGCCATCTTCTCTTGGTCGATGACATTGCTGGTGGCAGTCATATACGCCTTAGAGTCGCGATAGTAAACCGACGCATACACACCCTTGATGGCAGCAGCCAACATGTGGAGCATCTGGTATTTGTCAGATAGCCAAGGTATCATATATGTAGAATAGATACCGGCAAACGGCTGATAGTGGGCATCCTCGAGGAGCGAACTTGAGCGCACAGCAATAGGACTGCCCGTGGCTTCGAAGAATGTGAAGAAGTCGTCGATGAGCGAATCAGGCAACTGTGCCTTCAGGAACGCCTGCAATATCTCGTCGTCAGAAGCATCGCTGAGCGCTATCTGGTACAGGTTGTTTTGCTCCATAAACTGGTCGAAGACGTCCGTACACAGCACCACCGTCTTTGGTATCTGCACCGTTACACCCGGCAGCTGCGAGAACTCAGGCTGTCGCTTTATCACATTATCGAGGAAAGCCAAGCCTCTGCCCTTGCCTCCAAGAGAGCCCTCACCGATACGCGCAAAGTGAGCATACTTGTCGAACTTGCAACGGTCGAAGACAGCCACCACGCCGATATTCTTCATGTGGCGATATTGCACTATGGCATCGAAGATGATTTGGCGGTGAGCATCCACATCCTGCAGCTTGTGCCATGTCACCTGCTTAAGGAATGCCGACACAGGGAATATGGCACGCGCCGTGAGCCAACGACTCATGTGGTTGCGCGATATGTGGTAGAGCATAGAGTCGCGCGGAATCTTGAAGATGTTGTCTTGCAACTCCTTGAGCGAATGTATTCGCACCAGCTCTTCGCGAGTCTTAGGGTCGCGGAATATGAAGTCGCCAAAGCCCATGTGTTCCTCCATGATGCGACGAAGGTCGATGCTCATCTTCTTGCTGTTTTTATCAACAAAGCGGAAACCCTCAGCCTCTGCACGCTGACGATTCTCAGAGTCAGAACTCTCCATGATGAGCGGCACATATTCGTCTTCGGCACGAATAGCTCTCAAGAGCTTTAAGCCAGCCTCAGGATCCTTCTTGCCATTAACTGGAAATTGCGCATCGCTGATTACACCCAGCGTGTTGTCCTTATACTTCTCGTAGAGCGCCAACGCCTCCTCGTAGTTGCGCGCCAACACCACCTTAGGCCTACCACGCATACGCATGGTGGCAGCATGTCGGTTTAGCGCCTCGGTAGAGAATCGCTTGCTCTGCACAAGAATGTAGCTATATAAATTAGGTAGGATAGAACTATAGAAGCGCACCGAGTCTTCCACCAGCAATATCATCTGCACTCCCGCCTCCTCGATGTCGTGCTCAATATTCATCTTGTCCTCGATGAGCTTGATGATAGAAAGGATGAGGTTGGTGTTGCCAAGCCAGCAGAACACATAGTCGAACATCGACAAGTCCTCGTTTTGCATACGGCGAGTGATGCCGTGAGAGAAAGGAGTGAGCACAATGCAATGGATGTCGGGGAATTTACCCTTTATGGCACGAGCCACCGTGAAGGCATCGTTGTCGGCATTGCCCGGCATACATAATACAAGGTCTACGTTGGTAGTCTGTAGCACCTTCTCAGCCTCCTCGATGGTAGAAACCTGAGTAAACGTAGGCGGATATCGCAAGCCAAGCTCCATATATTCGTTGTATATCTTCTCCTCCACACGACCGTCGTCTTCGAGCATGAAGGCATCGTAGGGATTGGCAACGATAAGCACATTATACACACGACGCATCATCAAGTTGACGAACGTCACATCTTTAAGATAGAATTTGTTCCACTCCTGTGGTATCTTTGATTCCATGGTTGTTATGTGTTTGTAGTTAGGTTTTTATGGCTATAAAGTTACTACTTTTTGCGATAACAACAAAAAGAAAGTAAAAAAGAATAAAATTTTTGAGTTTTATTTGGTTGTTAGGGTGGAATTCTCTATATTTGCCGTATCAATATAACATAATGATACTACAACCTAAAAATCCTTTTAGCTATGGAAGTTGAAAAAATAATGCAAGAGCTGATGCGCAAGCATTCAGGCGAGCCTGAGTATCTTCAGGCTGTGAAAGAAGTGCTAACCTCTATCCAGGATGTTTACAACCAACACCCAGAATTTGAGAAGGCAAAACTCATTGAGCGACTGGTAGAGCCAGAGCGTGTGATACAGTTCCGCGTGCCATGGGTTGACGACAATGGCGAGGTACATGTAAACACCGGTTATCGCGTACAGTTCAATAGCGCTATAGGTCCTTACAAGGGCGGTTTGCGCTTCCATGCATCTGTAAACTTAAGCATCATGAAGTTCCTCGGCTTTGAGCAGACCTTTAAGAATGCTCTCACCACATTGCCGATGGGCGGTGCCAAGGGAGGTTCCGACTTCTCTATCCGCGGACGTAGCGATGCTGAAGTTATGCGCTTCTGCCAGGCATTCATGCAGGAGCTTTATCATAATATAGGTCCTAACGAGGATGTGCCGGCAGGCGACATCGGCGTAGGAGCACGCGAGATAGGTTATCTCTTCGGTACTTACAAGAAGCTCACCCACCAGTGGGAAGGCGTTATGACAGGTAAGGGACTCGAGTGGGGTGGCTCTCGCATTCGTCCTGAGGCTACAGGCTATGGCGCCCTCTACTTCGTAAATCAGATGTTGCAGACACGCGATATCGAAATCAAGGGCAAGACAGTAGCAATAAGCGGCTTCGGAAATGTGGCTTGGGGTGCAGCTCAGAAGGCTACCCAGCTTGGTGCTAAGGTTATCACCATCAGCGGACCAGACGGATACATCTACGATCCTGCAGGTCTCGATGAGAAGAAGATTGCCTATATGCTTGAGCTTCGTGCTTCAGGCAACGATATCTGCCAGCCTTATGCTGATGAGTTCCCTGGCTCACAGTTCTTCCCAGGCAAGAAACCATGGGAGCAGGAGGCACAGATCTACCTCACCTGCGCTACCCAGAACGAGCTCAACGGCGAGGATGCTGATCGCATATTGGCATACAAGCCATTGTGTGTGGCAGAGGTTTCCAACATGGGATGCACAGCCGAGGCTGTGGATAAGTTTGTTGCTGCTAAGCAGCTCTTTGCTCCTGGCAAGGCTGTCAATGCAGGCGGTGTGGCAACAAGTGGATTGGAGATGACCCAGAACTCTATGCGATTGAGCTGGAGCGAGAAGGAAGTCGACGACAAGCTGCACTATATCATGCATTCTATCCACGAGCAGTGCGTGAAATACGGCACACAGGCTGATGGATATATTGACTATGTCAAGGGCGCTAATGTGGCTGGCTTCATGAAGGTGGCTAATGCCATGATGGCTCAGGGAATAGTATAAGCAACGGTGGCAAATATGCCACCGAAGTGAATAAATGAAGGCGGAGACGCTGGATGAAGGCGGGGCGCTGGATGAAGGCGAGATGCTGGATGAAGGCGGAGCGCCTGAGTGGAGAAATATAAAAACGATGAGAATAGGAAGCAATAGGTTAAACATAAACACAAGAATGATTGTAGGCAACGCCATAAGAATGACGGTGTGTATGGTATTTATGCTCTTTGCTTCACTATTGATAACAGGAAAGCCTTGTCTTTCTGCACAGAAAAAACAAGCACAGAAAACAGCTGTGCATAAGCATCATGTGCAGAAAGGCAAGGCTTCTTATTATTCAAAACGAGCCACGGGATCACGCTCGGCAAGTGGCGAGCGAATACATCATGATAGTTTGACGTGTGCTCATAAGAAATACCCTTTCGGCACAATACTGCGAGTAACGAACCTTAGCAATAATAAATCTGTGAATGTTAGGGTTACCGATCGTGGTCCATACGGTAGAGGTCGCGTTATAGACCTATCGTATGCGGCAGCTAAGGCAATAGGAATGCTTGCCCAGGGTGTGGCTATGGTCGAGGTTAAACCTGTAATGGAGAAAATTGTGCCTTATCGTATGGAAGAGGACGATATGCCAGAATTCGAATTCGAATTTGTGAGGCCAGACGAATATAAGGTTGCAGAAAGAGAAGAAAAGAAATAGTTGAGGCTTTTTCTTTTTGTATGCATGAGCCTTTGACTTGAGTATAATTGTATGAGCCTTTGGCAGATAAAAAAGGGTATTTTGTATTGTATAGAGAATTCTCTATGCTAATTTAGGCAAAAATCAATTGATGATAATAGAAAAATTATTATCTTTGCAGAAAACAAAAGCTGCAAAGATAGTTTTGTATGCCTATAAATATAATGGAATAAATCAAGTAAAAGATATGAAGAAGATGATGGCTTTGGCAGTTGGAGCAACATTATTGCTTAGCAGCTGTAGCTCATATACTGGCGCTGGAGCATATACCGGTGCACAGTTTGGAAGCATACTCGGTTCGGCTATAGGAGGCATAAGTGGCGGACCGCGAGGTTCGGATATCGGAACCATTGTGGGTATGGCAGGTGGTGCTGTGGTAGGTGCCACCATAGGCAATGCTGCCGACCATAAAGCACATGGCAAGATGGATAACGACTATCCTTCTAACAGAGGAGGCTATGACACTTCTGATAGTGGCTATGATTCTTCTAATAGTGGATTTGATTCTACCAATAGTGGCGACGACCGCATAGACTTTGATGGGGGCGCTGCTGCTACAGGCAACTACGAATATAAGCAGCCATCATCACCCGCAGACAATGTGTATACCCATTCAGCACCAACTATGGAGATAAGAAATGCACGTTTCATAGATGCCGATGGCGACGATACGATATCGCGAGGCGAAATGTGCAAGGTAGTGTTTGAGGTCTACAACAATGGTTTGCAGCCAGTATATAATGTGGTGCCAACCGTGGCAGAGATGACCGGCAATAAGCATATCTATATCTCGCAGCCAATATGTGTGGAGAAGATAGGAGCATATAAAGGTGTGAGATATACCGCTATGGTGAAAGCCGACAACCGACTGAAGTATGGCACAATAAAGCTATGCTGCTCGGTATTGCAGAATGGCGAGACAATATCGAAGGTTACCGAATTTAATGTAGAGACAAGAAAATAAAAAAAAGATAATGAAAACAAATCGACCAACATTGACAGACAAGAGGTATCTCGTGCCCTTTGTCTTGATAACCTCGCTCTTCTTTCTGTGGGGATTTGCACGAGCCATCCTCGATGTATTGAACAAGCATTTCCAAAACTCACTCGACATTTCCCTAACCCAGTCGTCGTTGATTCAGGTGACAACATATCTGGGATATTTCCTTATGGCAATACCAGCCGGGTGGTTTATCAATCGCCAAGGCTACAGACGAGGAGTGGTGTTTGGACTTGCCCTCTTCGCTTTTGGAGCATTGCTCTTTATCCCAGGCTCAGAGATAGGAACCTTCTATGCCTATCTTGGTCCGCTATTTATAATAGGTTGCGGACTCGTGTTCTTGGAGACAGCTGCCAACCCCTATGCAGCAGAACTTGGCGATAAGGAGACAGCATCGAGCCGACTGAACTTCTCGCAGTCGTTTAATGGCTTGGGTTGCTTGTTTGCCACCTATGCCGTAGGTCAGTTCTTGTTTAATGGCAGTTCCGATGGTGGCAATGTTGTTGTGCCATACGCTGTGTTGGGAGTATTGGTGATGTGTATTGCCGTGATATTCTCGCGAGTAGACCTGCCAGAGATAAAGCATGAAGAAACAGAAGAAGACCGCATTCAGGACACCAGAATAATGAAGCTCTTTAAGCGTCATCCTATGTTTGTGTTCGGTCTCTTCGCCCTTTTTGCATACGAAATAGCCGAGATATCTATCAATAGCTATTTCATTAACTTTGTGACCGGTCAGGGCTGGATGAACGATAATACAGCCTCGATAGTGTTGACCATGGCATTAGGCTTCTTTATGGTAGGCAGATTTCTTGGCTCATGGATAATGCGCAAGGTGCGTGCCGAACTGATGCTACTATACTGCGGTATCGGAAGTGTGGTATGTATAGGCTTGGTGTTGCTCGATTTTGGCAAATGCTCTATGATAGCATTGGTTTGCAACTATCTATTTGAAGCCATTATGTTCCCAACCATCTTCACTTTAGCTTTGCAAGGCTTGGGCAATCTTACCAAGAGCGCATCATCGCTCTTGATGATGACACCTATCGGTGGCTGCTTCTTCCTATTGATGGGCTATGTGGCAGACCAAACCAATCTGGTATTGCCATTTATTATACCTTTTATAGGCTATTTCGTAGTGCTTCTGTTTGCTTCGGAGTTGACAAGAAAGCACAAACAGAGTGAAGAATAAGAGAAAAAGACAAAAAACGTATAGACCTAAGGAAAATTGTAAAGCGGAATTTGCAAAACTGTGAACCGCTCCAGAAAAACAAGCGTGTTTTAGCATTTTATAAAATTTGGAACACTAATTAAACATGCAACATTTTGCAAGAAAAAATATAATTGCTAATTTTGCAGCGGATAAAAACCAAGAATATTAGTTTTTTTAAACATAAACAAACAATTATGGTAAATTACAAAGATTTGGGTCTCGTGAACACCCGTGAGATGTTCAAGAGAGCAGTATCAGGCGGTTATGCTATTCCTGCTTTCAACTTCAACACAATGGAGCAGATGCAGGCAATCGTACAGGCTGCAGTAGAGACAAAGTCTCCTGTTATCATGCAGGTTTCTAAAGGTGCACGTAACTATGCTAACGGTACTATCCTTCGCTACATGGCAGAGGGCGCTGTACAGTATGCTAAGGAACTCGGCTGCGAGCATCCAGAGATTGTTCTCCACCTCGACCACGGAGATTCATACGAGCTTTGCAAGGATTGCATCGACAATGGTTTCTCTTCAGTAATGATCGACGGTTCTTCACTTCCATATGAGGAGAACATCGCCTTGACAAGAAAGGTTGTAGAATATGCACATCAGTTTGATGTAACTGTAGAGGCTGAGCTTGGCGTTCTCGCTGGTGTTGAGGACGAGGTTTGTGCAGCAGAGTCTCACTATACAAAGCCTGAGGAAGTTATCGACTTCGCTACACGCACAGGTTGCGACTCATTGGCTATCTCTATCGGTACATCACACGGTGCACACAAGTTTACTCCAGAGCAGTGCACATTGGTAAACGGTGTATTGGTTCCACCTCCATTGGCTTTCGATGTCCTTGCTGAGATCGAGAAGAAGCTTCCTGGATTCCCAATCGTACTCCACGGATCTTCATCAGTTCCTATGGAAGAGGTTAACACTATCAACAAGTTCGGTGGTGACTTGAAGGCTGCTATCGGTATTCCTGAGGATCAGCTCCGTAAGGCTGCTAAGTCAGCAGTTTGCAAGATCAATATCGACTCAGACTCACGTCTTGCTATGACAGCTGCTATCCGTCAGCACTTCGCTGAGCATCCAGATCACTTCGACCCACGTCAGTATTTGAAGCCAGCTCGCGAGAACATGAAGAAGATGTACATCCACAAGATTGTGAACGTACTCGGTTCAGACGGTAAGCTCGCTCAGTGCTAATCTGATTAGAGCATAAAATATTAAAGGGTGATACCAAGCGGTATCACCCTTTTTATTTATATACTTTTTAGAATAAATCTCTTTGCAGTTTTCTTTTATTTCGCAATGTTTAGCGCTTCAATCTTAGAGATGGCACCAGTCTGCGGGTTTAGGATTAGTCGGCTACTCTGCTTCTTTCCGAATAGTTCGCCGCTAAGAATCTCGAGCTTACCGAACTGTGGAGCTTGGAATTGCTCTTTAGCCAATGTGTTGCCTGTGCCATTGAATATGGTGATATCCATCTTGGCAGGGATGTTTACTCTAAGTCCGATATCGTTTTTATCCTTCTTTTCCTTTTTATCCTTTTTGCCATCAGCTGCAGCAGGCTCATCGTCGAAAGTCTTCTTCTTGGCAACCTTAATATAATAAGGAGAGCCTGAGAGGTCGTCGTTGTCTACAATGCCATAATACTTAGAGAAGCGGAATAAAGGCTGCTTTTCGACCTCAGAGGTTGGGATGTAGGTGATGGATGTCATGGTGGTGTCTTTGGTTGTTATGCCAGCGAAAACCTGCATGAGAGCCTTCTCCTGAGTGTCGAGTTGCGACATCATAAGTTTTAGCTGTGTGCCATCCTTAGGCATGAAGTCAGCCTCGCCACGAGCCAGCTGAGTGCGACTGTCTCTGATTTCGAATATCTCGTTGGCAGTAAGTTCAGCCATCTTAGCCGAGCTTGTTGCCGAGAGGATATCTTGCGACATGTAGTCCTTAGAGTTCAATATAGGTTGAGGCTTAGACGGAGTGAACGTAGGAATCACGGTGTTGTCTTTGCCCTCGCCATTGATAGCAAGCAAGAGCCCCTTCTCAGTCTTCGACACATTATTGATGAAATGGTTTTTGTCGAGTTCCAACGAGAAAAGCTTTGACGCATCAGGCTCGGCAGTAGTATACATGTTTGTGGCAATGATTCTATACGTGGTATAGGGTTCAAGGCTCACATTGTCTAAGCGCATGTATCTTTGAGCATATTCTGCCAACACGCCAGGAGTGTAGTTGGTTTTCTCTATTATCACATTTACATGAACCGCCGTCTTAGGCAAATAGTAAGTTATTGCCTCGTTGGCCTGCTGAGCGTAGCTCGAGAAAGAAGCTGCAGCAGAAAGCAGTAGGGTGGAAATAATATTTTTCATGTTTATATTCTTATGTTTAGGTTTTTCCGATTTGTTATTCTTCCAGAAGTTTGAAAGCCTTTGGCAGATAATCGATGATATCAGATGCGATGAGGCTCTCTTTGCCAAGTTCGCGAGCAGCAATATCGCCTGCAAGACCATGGAGATAAACACCGAGGATGCAAGCCTCTTGCTCTGAATATCCTCTGCCCAACAAGCCTGTGATGATACCCGTTAGCACATCGCCGCTGCCAGCTGTTGCCATGCCACTATTGCCAGTATCATTGAAGAAAACCCTTCCCTCAGGAGTGCAGATAGCTGTATGGTGACCTTTCATAATGATGTAAGCCTCATGGCGAGTAGCCATTTCGCACGCCTTGGTCAAACGCTCATAGTCGCCATTGCAAGCATTGCCTATAAGGCGGTCCATCTCTTTAAGATGTGGAGTCATGATGATATGTCGTGGCAATTGCTGCATCCATGCCTGATGCGACGACAAGATATTTAGTGCATCAGCATCGGCAACGATAGGACATTGTGTGCGCTTGAGCTGAGCCATCATGGCAACAGCGGTGTTTTCTGCTTGACCAAGACCAGGACCAATGGCAACAGCCTCGTAGTCGTTGGCATCAGTAGATTCAGAGAAAACCTTCTCGTCGTTGTCCATAACCAATACAGCCTCAGGAACGCTGATTTGCATTATCTGATAGTTAAGCATTGGAGTTCGTACGCACACCTTTCCGATGCCACTACGCAGACAAGCCTTTGTAGCTAATATTGCAGCGCCAGCCATGCCATAGCTGCCAGCTACGATGAGCGCTGTGCCCATATTACCCTTATGAGCAAAGTCGTAGCGCGGACGCAACATGCCTCTGATATCCTTTTCTTCGGTGATATAATATTTAGAGTCAGTTTTCTCGATATACTCATGGCTCAGCATTATATCCAATACCTTCAACTTACCAATATACAGCTGATTGTCAGGAAGCATCATCGCCAATTTCTTTTGCTGAAGAGTCAGCGTCATGTTGGCACGTATGATGTTAGCACGTATGTTGAAAGTGTTGTCTTCGCACATCAATCCCGAAGGCACATCAATACTCACCACCTTGCATGGCGACTGGTTGATATATTTAACCAGCGAAGCAAAACCACCAGATAGCGGCTTGTTGATGCCAGAACCGAAAAGTCCATCAATGACCAATGTATTCTCGGCGAGTTGAGGAGGGTCGAAATTGACAGTAATCTCAGTGAATGATTTTATTTTGCTGCATTCCTCAAGACGCTTTTTGTTTGTTTGGCAATCAACAGAAAGCTTGTTGTGGATATTGAACAGATATGTGTGGACTTCGTATCCACGTTCTGCCAATAGTCTTGACACAGCAAGTGCATCACCGCCATTGTTGCCCGGACCAGCAAAAACGACTATTGGTGTATACTCGGTCCATTCGTCGATTATGGCTTTGGTAATGGCATTAGCAGCCCTTTCCATCAAGTCGGTCGACGCGATGGGCTCATTCTCTATAGTGTATTTGTCAAGCTCGTGAATCTGAGCAGAAGTGAAAATTTTCATATCGACAGCAAAAATACAAAATTAATACTAATAAAAGCCCAATAGTTTGCTTTTTTTTGTTTATTTCATACCTATTATTGTGGAATAAGCCAAAAATCAATTCTTTTCTTTTGTTATTCCGTCATTTTAGAGTAACTTTGCCCCAAATTATCCAAAATCCTACATACAATGAGCACAGTAACTATTAAGGATAAAACGTTCAGAACGTTTATCCCCGAGGAAGAGATACAGCAGCGTGTGAAGGCTGTTGCAGAAAAAATCAATAACGATATGGCAGACAAGAATCCACTTTTTATAGCCGTGCTCAATGGCTCTTTTGTTTTTGCTGCCGATTTGATTCGCAATATCACTATACCATGTGAAATCTCTTTTGTGAAGCTTGCTTCTTATCAAGGCACCACTTCGACAGGAAAGATAAAAGAAGTTATTGGCTTGAACGAAGACATAGCAGGACGTACTGTTGTTATTTTGGAAGATATCGTAGATACAGGTTTCACTATGAAGCGTATGGTAGAGCAGTTGGGAACACGCAACCCAGAGTCTATACATATCTGCACCCTGCTCCTTAAGCCTGGTAAACTACAGGTGCCATTGAACATAGAGTATGCAGCAATGGAGATTCCTAACGACTTCATCGTGGGTTATGGTCTTGATTACGACCAGCAGGGCAGAAACCTGAAGGAGATTTACACAATCGTAGAATAATAATATAGACAACACAATAGATTTAGTCAAAAAAGTAAAAATGAAGAACATTGTTATTTTCGGTGCCCCAGGTTCAGGAAAGGGTACTCAGAGCGATCTGATGATTAAGAAGTATGGTTTCGGTCATATTTCTACAGGCGACGTGCTTCGCGCAGAAATCAAGAATGGTACAGAACTCGGCAAGACAGCCAAGGGATATATTGACAACGGTCAGCTTATCCCTGATGAGCTCATGATAGATATCCTTGCAAGTGTTTATGACAGCTTTGGCAAGGAGCACAAGGGCGTAATCTTTGATGGTTTCCCACGTACTATCCCACAAGCTGAGGCTTTGAAGAAGATGCTCGCAGAGCGTGGTCATAAGATTGCAGCTATGATTGAATTGGATGTTCCAGAGAATGTATTGATGGAGCGTCTTATCAAGCGTGGTATCGAGAGCGGTCGTTCAGATGATAACGAGGAGACAATCAAGAAGCGTCTTGGCGTTTATCACAACCAGACAGCTCCTCTCATCGGCTGGTATGATGGCGAAGGCTTGCATCACCACGTAAAGGGTGATGGTCAGCTTGAGGTAATCTTTGCAGACATCTGCAAGGTTATCGACGGCATTGCCGAATAATTTAGGGAAGAGTGAAGAGTGAAGAACGAAGAATCCAATACCATTAAGGCTATATGATTCTTCACTCTTCACTCTTCACTCTTCACTTTTTTCTTCTTCACTTTTAATTCTTCACTTAAATGGCAGATTCCAATTTCGTAGACTATGTAAAGATATATTGCCGCTCAGGAAAGGGCGGTAAGGGCTCTATGCACCTTAGGCATGTGAAATACAATCCTAATGGTGGTCCTGATGGTGGTGACGGCGGTCGCGGCGGAAGCATTATCCTTCGTGGCAATCATAACTATTGGACCTTGTTGCACCTGAAATATCAGCGCCACGTGTTTGCTGAACATGGAGGCAACGGAGGACGCGACAAGTGTCATGGTACAGACGGTAAGGATATGTATATCGATGTGCCATGCGGAACAGTTGTATATGATGCTGAGACCGGAAAATATATCTGCGATGTAACCTACGATGGTCAGGAAGTGATGCTATTGAAAGGTGGACGAGGCGGTTTAGGTAATTTCCAATTCCGTACTGCTACCAATCAGGCTCCACGTTTTGCACAGCCAGGCGAGCCTATGCAGGAGCGTACGGTGATAATGGAGTTGAAGTTGCTTGCCGATGTTGGTTTGGTAGGATTCCCTAATGCAGGAAAGTCTACCTTGCTTTCCGCCTTGTCGAGTGCACGTCCAAAGATTGCCAACTATCCTTTTACAACCCTTGAGCCAAGTCTTGGAATCGTAGAATATAGAGACCATAAGTCGTTTGTGATGGCTGACATCCCTGGTATCATCGAGGGAGCCAGCGAGGGTAAAGGTTTAGGACTTCGCTTCTTGCGTCATATTGAGCGCAACTCGTTGTTGCTCTTTATGGTTCCTGGCGATACCGACGATATTAAGCGCGAATATGAAGTGTTATTGAATGAGCTTGAGCAGTTTAATCCTGAAATGCTCAGCAAGCACAGAGTGTTGGCAGTTACCAAGAGCGACCTCTTGGACGAGGAATTGATGGATATGCTCCGTGAGCATCTGCCAGAAGATTTGCCAGTAGTATTCATCTCTTCAGTAACAGGCTACGGACTCTCAGATTTGAAGGATGTGCTATGGAAAGAACTCAATAGCGAGAGCAATAAGTTGCAAGATATCACAGCCGAGGATACCCTTGTGCATAGAGATAAAGACATGTCGCGCTTTGCTATGGAGCTTGCTCAAGAAGGCGAAGACGAAGATATTGAATATATAGACGAAGACGACGTTGAGGATGTTGATGACCTCGACGACTTTGAATATGAGTATGATGAAGAATAGTCCACAGCTTCTATCATACGATATAGCCCCAGGTGTGCGTGCTTTCTCTACCATGCGTCATGGTGGAGTAGGCGAGGGCGCATATTGTAGCTTTAATATCAATAGCTATTGTGGCGACTCACAAGAGAATATCGCAGCCAATAAAGCGGCACTTGCCGAGACATTAGGCATAGAGCCAGCAAAGATATTGTTGCCACATCAGGTGCATGGAGCAGACTTCTGCATCATAGCTCCCGACTTTATGGCATTGTCTGAGGAAGAGAGAGCTAAGGTGATAGAAGGAGTGGACGGTATATTCACATCGATGACTGGAGTATGCATAGGCGTTTCTACTGCCGACTGCATACCTATTATAATATACGATCCTGAGCATCATGCAGCCTGCGCGGTGCATGCCGGTTGGCGTGGAACAGTAAAACGCATAGCTTCGAAGGCAGTAGCAGAGATGCAAACAACTTATCATTCTAATGCCAAGAAGTTGAAGGCAGTGATAGGTCCTGGCATATCATTAAAGAGCTTTGAGGTTGGACAGGAAGTCTACGACCAGTTTGCCTCTGCAGGCTTCGATATGAATGGCATAGCGAAGCAAATGGGTAAATGGCATATCGACCTACCAGAATGCAACCGCAGAGAGTTGGTTGCAGCAGGAATACCTGCAGAAAACATAAAGGTATCAGGAATTGATACCTATACTTCTAACGATTTTTTCTCTGCCCGTCGTCAAGGCATTAACTCGGGCAGAATATATACAGCAATAATTATGGAGGAAACCAAATGATAAAAGAGAATCTATCTAAGCTAACTGTTTATGTTGTAGCATTGGTGATGTCGCTGACGATAATGTCTGCCACAAATGAAAAATTTACTGCATCCGAGCAGCAGCAGATTAGTGTGCCAACACCAGGTCTCTTTGCTAAGAGCAATATCATTAACATTGATTTTACTCAGCTTCCAGATAAAGAATATTCGTTTCCATTGCCTGTAGGTAAAGCTATATTGAAAGGCAACGACCTTGAGATAGAAACCAAGAAAGGAGATGCTGTGAAGGCTATGTTTGACGGAACCGTTCGTTTGTCTACCTATATCTCTGGTCATGGCAATGTTATCGTTGTTCGCCATCATAATGGTCTTGAAACTGTTTATGCACATAATGCGCAGAATCTTGTGAAAGTTGGTCAGGAAGTTAAGGCAGGACATACCATCGCTATTGTTGGTGGAGATTCAAATAGAGAATTCCTTGACTTCAATATTATGATAAACGGTTCGAAGATTAATCCTGAAACCATTATCTCATTGTCGAGCCATAAGCTGAGAAAGCAGATGGTGCAATGCAAGAAAGTGAGCGGAGGAATTAGCATTAGCGTTGTTGCCGACGAAAAGTCGAAGAGGCTGATGGCAAATCTTGATGACGACCCATTTAAGAAGAATTCTACATTCAAGCTCGACCTCAGAAAGATAGAAAAGAAACATTGGTCTTATCCTCTACCAGGAGCAAAGGTTATCAGTCCTTACGGAGGCAGACGAGGTCATTCGGGAGTAGACCTAAAGACAAAGCCAAATGACGAGATACTTGCTGCTTTCGATGGTGTAGTAATATCCTCTGGTCCTTTTGCTGGCTATGGCAATTGCATACGCATAAAGCATGCCTATGGTTTTGAGACATTGTATAGCCATCAGTCGAAGAACCTTGTTAAGGCAGGCGATAAAGTGAAAGCAGGACAAGTGATAGGACTTACCGGTCGTACAGGTCGTGCAACAACAGAGCACCTACATTTCGAAACTAAGTTTCGTGGCACTCGCTTCAATCCAGCCTTGATGTTCGACCATGGCAACCGCAAACTCCATGATGCCACCATAACGTTGACAAAGAGTGGAGGAATAAGGAAGTAAAAGAGTCCCTAAAAACTTGATGATATAGTATAGAAGTTAAAATAGTCAAATATTCCATAGAAAACGAAGGATTTCCTTGTTATCAATGGAATATTTGACTATTTTTGTTGCAATAAAAATAGAAAGATATGTCAAGGGAAAAACATAATACAGTAGGTTATGTTGTCGCACTAGTAAGTGAATTTGCGACAAAGTTTGGTGTTATGCCAAAACAAGCCTATGGATATCTTAAACGTTTTAAAGGGCTGGATTATCTATATAAACATTATGAT
>ERZ1031984.74-NODE-74-length-19116-cov-4.778763_pt1 | contig 19116 bp, 17 predicted proteins | sample MGYA00518166_ERZ1031984 | MGnify/ENA primary metagenome ERZ1031984 (study PRJEB33719, sample SAMN04261288) | wastewater metagenome | biome: rural village; feature: human; material: feces | host: Homo sapiens | place: El Salvador | collected 2013-01-14 ... | reverse complement strand
AAATATATAATTATATAGACATAATTTCACACTTTCAAAAATCAAAATGACAAAATGACCAAATGACAAAATGACAACATCAGCTTCTCTTCCACTTTTTACAGAAAATAATTTCCTCTTCACTTGGCTACCTCGGAAAAAAGCAGTAACTTTGCAAACGTGATTGAATTAGAAAAACATATAGAGATACTTTTGCTAAGCAACGACTGCGTCATAGTGCCTGATTTTGGGGGATTTATGGCGCATCATGCCGACGCACGCTTCGACGAGAGAGACAACATGTTTATCCCGCCTCTACGCACTATTGGATTCAATCCTAAGCTAAAAATGAACGATTCGCTCCTCGCTCAGTCGTATGTAGAAGCCTACGACATTAGCTATCCTGAAGCTCTGAAGCGCATTGCCGACGAGGTAAGAGAAATAAAAGAGCGAATAGATACCGACGGCACATTCGAGTTGCATAATATCGGCACATTAAACCTCAACGACGACGGGCACTACGAGTTTGAACCTTGCGAAGCAGGTATTCTTACTCCTGATCTCTACGGTTTGGGAAGCTTCGAATTTAAGCCATTAGCATTGCTCGCTACAGAAAACACTAAGAGCGAAACAAAGGCTAACATCGTAGACATCAATGCGCCTATCGAAGAGAAAACAGAAGAAGAGGAACGCACGATAAGCATCCGCGTGAGCCTATTGCGCAACATCGCCGCTTGCTGCATTGCTGTAATCGTATTTCTTCTTTTCCCTGCTCCACTCAGCAACACCACAACTACTGCTGGGAGAGCCATCGACACCAACCTTTTGGACAAGGTAATGCCGAAAGATATCACTACAGGCACAGCTTCGCTGAAAGAAATCGACCTTAAGAAGGCAGACAACGCAGAAACCAATACAGCTGTAGCTGAAACCGAGGCAAAGGCAGAAATCAACACAAAGGCTGAAGCAAAAACAAGAAATATAGCCCCAAACAAGGCACTCACCAATAACGAATTGAAAAACAAAACTGAGGTTGCTAAAACCGCAAAGGCAGCACCTGCAGAAACAAGCGGCTACGTGATAGTCATAGCCTCGAAGGTTGCTAAAAAGAATGCAGAAACATTCGTTAGCACACTTCACAAGCAAGGACTGAACGAAGCTCGCGTAGCCACAAGAAACAACGTCACACGCGTTGTTTATGGCAACTACGCTACTCAGCAGGACGCCTACAACACACTCAACAAGCTCAACGACAAGGAACCTTTCGTAGAGGGTTGGGTGATGAAGATTAACTAAAACTAAAAGGCTGTAAGCCAACATTTTCACACAACGAGGTTAACACAGAACATGAAAAGAGTTAGATGCCCTAAATGCGACAACTTCATTACTTTCGATGAAACAAAATACGAAGCAGGACAGTCATTGGTTTTCCAATGTCCGGAATGCGGAAAGGAGTTTGGTATTAGAATAGGTGTATCGAAACTCAGAAACACTCAAAAGGAAGATAATCCCGACGAGCAAGCCAACGAAAATGGCTGTGGATCTATCGTCGTGATAGAGAATGTATTCCACTACAAGCAGGTTATTCCATTGCAGATGGGCGACAACGTGATAGGCCGATACATGAAGGGTTCTGGCGTGAATTGCGCCATAGAAACCAACGACCCAAGTATCGACATGAACCATTGCGTAATCAATGTTAGCCGCGACAAGAAGGGCAACCTGAAATACATTCTACGCGATGGCCCAAGCTATACCGGCACATTCGTAGACAATGAGATACTTGGCGACCGCGAACGCAGAGTAATAGAAGACGGCACCCTATTCACCATTGGCGCCACCAGCATCATTCTCAGAGCTACAGAGGAGGGAAAATAAGATATAGGCGACAATTAGGCGATATATAGCGCGCAGATATAGGCGATATTTAAGCGAAGAAATAAGCGAAGTCGTAAAAACGACTTCGAACAAGGATAAGGGAGGAAAAAGCCTCCCTTTTACTTTTTATCTTTTTATCTATTTATATATCACCTATTTTCTTTTTATATATTATTCTTTTTACTCATTTACTTTTTTACCCTTTTACTCTTTTACTTTTTTACATCTTTAGCTTTTACACTCTGCTATTATAAAAACGGAATAAGATTACAAAACGACAACAATTTAGAGCATAATAGCAGATTATTAATAATTTTCATATAATCTATATTCCACTTTCAATATTATTTTGTATCTTTGCAACGACATTAACAATGCAAATGCAAGATATGAAACCAACAGCAATACTACTTCTGCATTGCCCTGACGAACAAGGCATCATCTCGGAAGTTACAAAGTTTATCACAGACAACCAGGGTAACATCGTATACCTTGACCAATATGTAGATAGAGAAGACGGTATGTTCTTTATGCGTATAGAATGGGAGTTGAAGAACTTCACCATTCCACGCGAAAAAATCTACGAATATATAGACACCCTATATTCGCAGAGATACAGCATGACGTTCAACCTTTACTTTAACGACGAACGACCACGCATGGCTATCTTCGTGAGCAAGATGAGCCATTGTCTATACGACTTGCTGGCACGCTATAAGGCAGGAGAATGGAACGTAGACATACCTTGCATCGTGAGCAACCACGAAGACTTGAGATATGTGGCAGAGCAGTTCAACATACCTTACTACGTGTGGTCAATAAAGAAAGACCACTCTAACAAAGAGGAAGTTGAAAAGGCAGAAATGGAGTTGCTGAAGAAAGAGAAAGTGACATTCATCGTGTTGGCACGCTACATGCAGATCATCACCGACGGCATGATAAGCGCTTACCCACATAAGATTATCAACATCCACCATTCATTCCTACCAGCCTTCATTGGTGCAAAACCTTATCATCAGGCATGGGAAAGAGGTGTGAAGATTATCGGCGCCACAAGCCATTATGTAACAGCCGACTTGGATGCAGGTCCTATTATCGAGCAAGATGTCACCCGCATCACCCACAAGGACACTCCTGAGAGCCTCGTGCTCAAAGGCAAAGACTTGGAGAAGATTGTATTGTCAAGAGCCGTGACTAAGCACATAGAGCGCAAGATTCTGACATACAACAACAAGACGATAATATTCAGTTAGGGAACTTCCCCTACACACACAGCATAACAACATATAACACAACATCAGAACTGTGAAAGTAGCAATAGTAAAATACAATGCTGGCAACATTTACTCCGTAGTCAACGCCATGCGACGACTCGGAGTAGAGCCCATCATCACCGACGATGCTGAGGTGTTGGCTTCTGCCGACAGGGTGCTGTTTCCCGGACAGGGCGAGGCAAGCTCTACGATGGCGTATATCAAGGAGCATCAGCTCGACCGCATCATCCTCGATTTGAAGCAGCCCGTATTGGGCATCTGCATCGGTCAGCAGCTATTGTGTAAGCATAGCGAAGAGGGCAACACCGACTGCATAGGACTATTCCCGATGGAGGTGAAACGTTTTCAGCCTACGTGCCACGAAGACAAGGTGCCGGCAATAGGATGGAACAGAATAGAGCTGGGCGATGAGCCTTGCAAACTATTCAAGGGATTGGGAGACAGTCTGTATGTTTACTTCATACATAGCTACTATATGCCTGTGAGTCAATGGACTATCGCTACAGCTAACTACACATTACCATTCTCTGCAGCGCTGCACAAGGACAACTTCTATGCCACGCAGTTTCACCCAGAGAAGAGCGGAAAGGTGGGAGAACAGATTCTGAAAAACTTCATGGAGATTGACTTATGATAGAACTAATACCAGCCATCGACATCATCGACGGCAAATGCGTGAGACTCACCAAGGGCGACTACAATCAGAAGACAGTCTACAACGATTTGCCTGCCGATGTGGCACGACAGTTTGAAGACATGGGATTCAAACGCCTACATGTGGTTGACCTCGATGGAGCAAAGTCGAAACATATAGTCAACGACCATGTGCTGAAGGCTATTACAGATGCAACAAACTTGAAGGTAGACTTTGGAGGCGGACTAAAAACCGACGACGACCTGAAGAAGGCTTTCGAGGCTGGAGCAAGCATGGTGACAATAGGCAGCATTGCTGTGACAAAACCAGAGCTATTCTTGAGTTGGCTCGAAGAATATGGCGCCGACAAGCTGATATTGGGAGCCGACGTTAGAAACGGCAAGATTTCGATAAATGGATGGAAGGAAGACTCTGCAGAAGAGCTGCTGCCATTCTTGAAACAATATGTAGACCACGGAGTGAAGAACGTGCTCTGTACGGAGATATCGAAAGACGGCACCCTGCAAGGACCAGCCATCGAACTATATCGCCAAATCATGGACGCTTACCCCACCCTGCACCTCATAGCAAGTGGCGGTGTGGGCTGCACCAACGACATTCGCAACCTTAACAAGAGCGGCATTCCTGCCGTGGTATTCGGCAAGGCATTCTATGAAGGAAAAATAAATATCGAAGAGCTATGGCAACTTTAGCAAAACGCATCATACCATGCCTCGACGTGAAGAATGGCGAAACCGTTAAGGGCACCAACTTTGTGAATCTGCGTAGCGCTGGCGACCCTGTGGCTTTGGGCAAAGCTTATAGCGATATGGGAGCCGACGAGCTGGTGTTTCTCGACATCACGGCAAGCTTCGAGGAGCGTAAAACCTTTACCGACATGGTGACAAAGGTGGCGCAAGAGATAAACATCCCGTTCACCGTGGGTGGCGGAATAAATAAATTGGAAGACGTGGAACGTCTGCTCAACGCAGGAGCCGACAAGGTGAGCATCAACTCAGCAGCCATCCGCACTCCTAACCTCATCGACGAGATTGCTGGAAAATTTGGCTCGCAAGTGTGTGTGTGCGCTATCGATGCACGCCACGACGAAGACGGTTGGCATTGCTACGTGAAGGGCGGCAGAGAACGAGTAGAACTCGGACTCTTCGACTGGGCACACCAGGTGCAAGAGCGTGGCGTTGGCGAGATATTATTCACCAGCATGGATCACGACGGAGTGAAGCAAGGATTTGCCAACGAAGCTTTGGCAGAGCTTGCCGACAACCTGTCGATACCCGTGATAGCAAGTGGCGGCGCAGGCACCATGGAGCATTTCAAAGATGCTTTCGTAAAGGGCAAAGCCGACGCTGCATTGGCAGCAAGCGTGTTCCACTTCGGCGAAATAGCAATACCTGAGCTAAAAGATTATCTCTGGCAACAGGGAATAAACGTGAGGAGATAAGCTCTCACACGCGTACATATATATAATAAGGTGACAGACAAAACACAACGCAAAAATGGAAATAGACTTTGAAAAGACTGGCGGACTCGTTCCTGCCATCATACAGGATGCAAATACAAAGAATGTATTGATGCTTGGATACATGAACCAAGAGGCTTTCGACAAGACCATGGCTACAGGCAAGGTTACCTTTTGGAGCCGCTCGCGCAACTGCCTCTGGACAAAGGGCGAAACATCAGGCAACTTTCTCGACCTGGTGAGCATCAAGAACGACTGCGACAACGATACGCTACTCGTCAAGGCTGTGCCTCATGGTCCAACATGCCACACAGGCACCGACACCTGCTGGGGCGAAGACAACGAGAGCAATCCATTGGCTTTTCTCTCAGAACTACAGGACTTCATAGAGCGTCGTCACGAAGAGATGCCTGAGGGCAGCTACACCACAAGTCTTTTCAAAAAAGGCGTTAACCGCATAGCACAAAAAGTGGGCGAAGAAGCTCTCGAGACTGTCATCGAAGCCACCAACGGCACCAACGACAAGCTCATCTACGAGGCTTCCGACATGTTCTACCACCTCATAGTGCTGCTCACCGAAAAGGGCCTACGCATAGAGGATGTGGCTGCAGAACTGCAAAAACGCCACGACCCTAACTGGGATAAAGCCCGAAGGGTGAAGAAGAGTAAAGAGTAAATTGCTAATAAAAGATATGCTAATAGAATATAAAAACGTAAACATCTACCAGCAAGGCAAATTAGTGCTTGAGGGTGTAGACTTCCATGTAGACGAAGGAGAATTCATCTACATCATTGGTAAGGTGGGCTCGGGAAAGAGTTCACTACTGAAAACAACATACTGCGAACTCGACCTCATGAAAGACGAGGCTGAGAAGGCAGAAGTGTTAGGACGCAATGTGGTGAGCCTGAAACGCAAGGAAATACCTGCACTAAGACGCGAATTGGGAATAATATTCCAAGACTTCCAGTTGTTGCACGACCGCACGGTTTACGACAACCTGGAATTCGTGCTTAAAGCTACAGGATGGAAAAACAAGAAAGATATTAAAAAGCGTATCGACGAGGTGCTGGCTGATGTCGGCATGCAAGAGAAGATACACTCTATGCCTCACGAACTTTCGGGTGGCGAACAGCAGCGTATTTCTATAGCTCGCGCATTGCTCAACGAGCCAAAGGTGATAATTGCCGACGAGCCAACGGGAAACCTCGACCCTGAAACAGCAACATCAATCCTGAATGTGCTGAAGAGCATCACTCAGACTGGCACAGCCGTGGTGATGACCACTCACAACTTGCCTATAATCGACCAGTTCCCAGGCATCGTTTACCAATGCAAGGATGGTCACATGGCAGACATCACTAAGGATTTCACTAAGATCTCTATAAGTGAAGAGTGAAGAATCTAAGTGAAGAGTGAAGAATCAAATGGATTTGAAGGATAATTAAGAAAAAAAGAAAAAAAAATAAACGATATGAACATGCAAGTAATGAAGTTTGGAGGTACCTCGGTAGGTTCTCCTGAAAGAATGAAGAATGTTGCCAAGCTCATCACAGAGTCTGGTGAACCAACTTTCGTAGTGCTCTCGGCAATGAGCGGCACAACAAACTCATTGGTGGAAATTAGCGACTATCTGTATAAGAAGAATCCAGAAGGTGCAAACGAGGTTATCAACAACCTTGAGAAGAAATACTTGCAACACGTTGAAGACCTCTACTCCACCGAAGAATATAAGCAGAAGACACGCGACCTGTTGCAGCAGGAGTTCAACTATCTGCGCTCATTCACCAAAGACTTGTTTACAAGCTTCGAAGAGAAGAGCATCGTGGCTCAGGGCGAAATCATCAGCACCAACATGGTGGTGAACTATCTTCAGGAGTGTGGCGTTAAGGCTGTGTTGCTCAATGCACTCGACTTTATGCGCACCGACAAGAATGCTGAGCCAGACACCGCTTATATCAAAGAGAAGCTACAGTCTATCATGAAGGACAATGAGGGCTATCAGATTTACATCACCCAGGGCTTCATCTGCCGCAACGCTTATGGCGAGGTAGACAACTTGCAGCGTGGTGGTTCTGACTATACAGCATCGCTCATCGGTGCTGCTCTGCCAGCTTCAGAGATTCAGATTTGGACCGACATCGACGGAATGCACAACAACGACCCTCGTATCGTTGATAAGACAGAGGCTGTGAGACAGCTCAACTTCGAAGAGGCTGCCGAGCTCGCATACTTCGGAGCAAAGATTTTGCACCCTACATGTGTGCAGCCAGCTAAATATGCAGGCATTCCTGTACGCTTGAAGAACACTATGGACCCTAAGGCCGAGGGCACTATCATCGACAACGTGATAGTACGTGGCAAAATCAAGGCTGTGGCTGCTAAGGACAACATTACAGCTATCAAGATTAAGTCGTCGCGCATGCTCTTGGCAACAGGATTCTTGCGCAAGGTATTCGAGATTTTCGAGAGCTATCAGACTCCTATCGACATGATTGCAACATCAGAAGTTGGTGTGAGCATGAGTATCGACAAAGACGACCACCTGAACGAAATCGTTGACGAACTGAAGAAATATGGTACTGTGACCGTAGACACCAACATGTGTATCGTCTGCGTAGTTGGCGACCTCGACTGGAGCAACCTCGGTTTCGAGACCATCGCTACCGATGCTATGAAGAACATCCCTGTGCGCATGATTAGCTATGGCGGTAGCAACTACAACATCTCGTTCCTTATCAAGGAGAGCGACAAGAAGCAAGCGCTGCAGAACTTGAGCAACGTATTGTTTAATAAGTAAAGCATAAAACACATCATCTCTTTCAGCCCATCCCTCTCCAACACAGAGGGATGGGCTATACAACAACAACACACAACACACACAGAACAAGACAATTCAGATGAAAGGTACATTTCCAATAGATAAATTCCAAGGCATACAGACGCCATTCTACTATTACGACACCGACTTGCTACGCCAAACCCTGAAGGCTATCAACAACGAAGTGGACAAGCATCCAGGATACCATGTGCACTATGCGGTGAAGGCTAATGCCAATCCAAAGGTGCTCAATATAATCTGCCAAGCAGGTCTTGGTGCCGACTGCGTGAGCGGTGGCGAGATTGAGGCTGCCATCAACGCAGGTTTTGCACCATCTAAGATAGTATATGCCGGAGTGGGCAAAAGCGACTGGGAGATAAACCTCGGACTCGACAAAGATATTTTCTGCTTCAATGTGGAGAGCATCGCCGAGCTGGAGGTTATCAACGAGCTTGCAGCAGCACGAGGCAAGGTGGCGAGAGTGGCTTTCCGTATCAACCCTAACGTGGGCGCACATACTCACGCCAATATAACAACCGGACTTGCAGAAAACAAATTCGGCATTGCCATGCAAGACATGGAGGCTGCGATAGAAGAAGCGGCACAGAGGCAGAACGTGAAGTTTGTGGGATTGCACTTCCATATTGGTAGTCAGATACTTGACATGGGCGACTTCGAGGCTTTGTGCAACCGTATAAACGAATTGCAAGACAAGCTTGAGCGCAATCATATCATCGTTGAGAATATCAATGTGGGCGGTGGACTCGGCGTTAGCTACGACCATCCTAACCGTGAGCCAATACCAAACTTCAAGGCTTATTTCGATACATACGCCAAGAAGCTGAAATTGCGCGAAGGTCAGTCTCTGCACTTTGAATTGGGACGTGCCGTTGTGGCTCAGATGGGCTCGCTCATCACCCGCACACTATACGTGAAGCAAGGCACAGCAAAGAAGTTTGCCATTGTGGATGCCGGTATGACCGACCTCATCCGTCCTGCCCTTTATCAGGCGTACCACAAGATAGAGAACATTTCGAGCGACGAGCCTATGGAGACCTACGACGTGGTGGGTCCAATATGCGAATCGAGCGATGTCTTTGCTAAAGCTATCGACATCAACAAAACCAAGCGTGGCGACCTAATAGCACTACGCTCGGCTGGAGCCTATGGCGAAATTATGGCAAGTCAGTACAACTGCCGTAAGTTGCCTAAAGGCTATATCTCAGAAGATTTATGATATTTAATACAACATCATTAATAATTTGCGGCATTCTGCTGCTATTGGCTATTATAGCCCCCTTTGTTAACCCTCTGTTCCGCAAGATTATCTTGTCGGAAGAGGCTGACTTATCATCAACAGAAGATGCCGACAACAGTTCTGCTAACGATGCTTACGGACAGCAAATGCCATCCGTAAGCATCGTCATAACTGCCCACGACAATGCTGCCGAACTAAGACGCAATCTGCCCTTAGTGTTGGCACAGCAATATCCTGGAAACTTTCAGGTGATAGTGGTGGCAGAGAAAGGCGACAGCGAAACAGAAAATGTGCTGAAGTTGCTTTTAGCCGACAAGCATCTATACTACACGCTGATACCTGAATCGTCGAGATACATGAGCCGCAAAAAGCTCTCTATCACAATTGGCGTAAAGGCTGCCAAGAGCGAATGGATAATGCTCGTAGAACCATCGTGCCGCCCTGAGTCGGAACATTGGCTTGCCACTATGGCTCGCAACTGCAATAAGGACAAAGACCTGGTGATTGGCTACAGCCGTTATGACGACGACGCAAAAATGTATCAGCGATTTGAGCGCATGCTAATTCAATGCTACTCGCTTCGCGAAGCACAGCAGTCTACGGCTTATCGCCATTATGGCTCTAACCTTATGATACGCAAAAGCCTGTTTATGCAGCAGGAGGGTTTTCGCAGTAGCTTGAACTTGGTAAGAGGAGAATACGACTTCTTGGTAAACGATTTTGCTACAGCCGACAATACTGCGACAGAAACCTCACAACTGGCTCATGTCGTCGAGGATGCTCCTACCCACAAGGCGTGGCTGTATCACCACATGTACTATCTGGAGTCGAGAAAGATACTAAAGCGAGGCATAAAGCATCGCTTGATGTTCAACATCGACCAGATAATGCTCCACACAACAGTAATTGCCGACATCGCAGCCATTGCAGCATTCGTGGCACTTCAGCAATGGATTATCACAGCAGTAGCAGCAACAGCGCTAATAATAACAACATCACTATGTAGTCTATGGTTGTCTAAACGCTCCAAGGAGTTGGGCGAAAACATCCCTACCCTTTTGGCTTTGCCTTTGCAGCTTAGTGTGGTGTGGCACAACATGAAACATGCCATAAACCATAAGTTTGCCGACAAATTAGATTTCACAACCCATAAGCTATAAAACTATAGGATTATGAGGATTTTGCTCTATATACCACAACAGACATTCAGCGTCGACGCCAACAAAGAATTGGTGACGGCGCTGAATGTGTGTCTTAACGAGAATGGCAACATAAGCGGAGTGCAAGCAGAAATAGCTCACGTTTACTCACCACAGTTGCTCAACGACATCAATATCGTCCACATCTTCGGATGCTGGAATCATCAAGCAGCACAGCTCATGCAGAAAGCCACCAAGGCGAATATCCCTACGGTATTTTCGCCTTTAGGCGGACTCGAACCATGGACTATGAAAGGTAAGGCTGCAAAGAGAAATCTGCAGACCAACCTCTTTCAGCGCCGAATGACACGACAGGCGTCGGCTGTGCATGTGGCAGGAAAGTTTGAAAACGAGATGTTCACTCGTCTGCGTTGGAATCCTCGCGTGAGCATCATCAAGAATCCTGCTTTGACAAGCCTCGTGAGCAATAAGGAGATGGCTCGCCAGATGCTGACACTCTATCAAAAGGTGTTAGACTCAAATGTCTACACCTTGATGAGCCAACAAGCAGCAACAGCCATGACGTATCTGCTGCAGGCTGCCACCTGCCCCGAAATAGCTCAGATGCCTACAGCCATGAAGCAGGCAAAGGAAGATGTGGAGAAGATTGACGCCACCGACTGGCGCAACATCTGCATCTATGCTCACGACGAGCACATCTCCGACATCATTGCCCAAGGTGCTGCCATCATCAACCCTAAACTTACGATGATAGAAGTAGACAATGCTCAGCGCTTTGCTCCAAGCAATAAATATAGCGATAAAGATTTGAAGTGCGACGACGTGCTGAGTAGCAACATCATACTGAAGAGCAAGGTAGAAGACATTGCTACCGACGAACAGCAGACGGAGCGCGAACTATGCATGATGGTGCTAAATATAAAGCACGAACTTGCTCACAACAAGTTGCCTTTGCGCCATATTGCAAACCTTGCCACACGCCTCAACCACGAGGAATACGACGAGGATGTATTGGCAACAATGCTCGAAGAAACCAGCGCCACGCTGTTTATGGCAAGGCTCGAAGCAGCCATGACAACCATCACAAGATTAACAGAAGGCTTCATGCCTATAAAACCAATATTTGACAAACAGGCAGGCGCAATGACGTCTGAGATTACAAAACTTAAAAACATAGCCGTGTCATGACAAATCCTAAAGACATTGAAAAAGACATGAGATACTTGCAGCTGTTGTCTAACTCTTTTCCAACAATAGCCGATGCAAGTACTGAAATTATAAACCTTCAGGCTATTCTCAATTTGCCTAAGGGAACCGAACATTTCCTTGCCGATATTCATGGTGAGTATGAGGCTTTTCAGCATGTGCTCAAAAATGCTTCTGGCAATATTAAGCGAAAGGTAAACGACCTTTTCGGCACAACTCTGCGCGAAGCTGAAAAGCGTGAGCTCTGCACCTTGATTTACTATCCTGAACAGAAGCTGGAGTTGGTGAAAGCACAAGAGAAAGATATCGACGACTGGTACCACATCACGCTTCATAAGCTGGTAGCTGTTTGCCGAGACATTTCGAGCAAATACACACGCTCTAAGGTGCGCCACTCGTTGCCTGCCGATTTCTCTTATATCATCGAAGAATTGCTCCACGAGCGCACAGAAGACACCAACAAGACAGCATACGTAAACGAGATTATCGACACCATAATATCTACAGGACGTGCCGACGATTTCATCATCGCTATGGCTGGTGTGATACAGCGATTGGCAATCGACCAACTTCACCTCTTGGGCGACATCTACGATCGTGGTCCTGGTGCTCATCGCATCATGGACTTAATGGAAAACTACGAACATTGGGACATCACATGGGGCAACCACGACATTATGTGGATGGGTGCTGCTGCGGGCAATGATGCTTGTATCTGCAATGTGATTCGCTTGTCGCTACGTTATTCTAACCTCGCCACTTTGGAAGAGGGCTACGGCATCAACCTTGTGCCTCTTGCCACCTTTGCTATGGAAGCCTACAAAGGCGACCCTTGCGAAGAGTTTATACCTAAGTTTAGTGGTGGTGCCGAAAACATGGATGCTAAGACCCAACGCCTGACAGCTCAGATGCACAAGGCTATTGCCGTGATGCAGTTTAAGGTGGAAGCACAGCTTTATCATAAACATCCGGAATGGAAGATGGAAGAGCGCGACTTGCTCTCGCATATCGACTATAAGACTGGCACCATAACCCTCGAAGGCAACACATACCAGATGAAGAGTTGCCACTTCCCTACTATCGACCCTACCAACCCTACAAAGCTTACAGAAGAGGAAGAGGCTCTGATGCACCATCTGCGCCATTTCTTTATGCTTAGTGAGAAGCTACATCGCCACCTCAGTGCTATGCTGGCACATGGTTGCATGTACGGCATTTACAATGGCAATTTGCTTTTCCATGCCTCTGTACCACTTAATGAAGATGGCACGCTGAAGGAAGTGGAGATTCGTCCAGGTCACAAATGCTCAGGACGAGCTTTGATGTCGGATATCGGCATGCAGATACGCTCGGCTTTCCAAAACGATACTCCAAAAGAGGAGCGCGAATATGCTGTAGACTACTTCCTGTATCTATGGTGCGGACCAAATAGTCCATTGTTCGACAAATCGAAGATGGCTACATTTGAGCGCTATTTCATCAATGAAAAGGAGACACACCACGAGACTAAGGGCAACTTCTTCACCTTGCGTGATCGTGAGGATATTTGCGACTCGATAATGGACGCCTTCGGCATTACCGACCCTAATCGTCACATCATAAATGGTCATGTACCTGTGCATGTGGCGAGTGGCGAAAACCCTATCAAGGCAGGCGGCAAGCTGATGGTGATAGATGGCGGATTCTCGCAGGCTTACCATAAGGAAACTGGCATTGCTGGTTACACCTTGGTTTACCACAGCCGTGGTTTCCAGCTTGTGCAGCACGAGCCTTTCACCAGCACCGAAGATGCAATAATCAGAGGTACCGACATCAAGTCTACAACTCAGATTGTGGAAATGTCGAGCCATCGTATGCTCGTTGCCGATACTGACAAGGGTAAGGAGCTACGCCAACAAGTTGCAGAACTCAAAAAGCTTCTCTACGCTTATCGCCATGGCTTTATCAAGGAGAGCGAAAAGAAGCACCACTAAACAATAGACCATACATTATAATATATAATAAGGTGTAGCCTTCGTATGAAAGCTACACCTTATTTTTGTTTATGAAAAGATTGGCCACATAGCCATTTTTTACCCTAAAAAATGCAATAGACCTCGATGACCAATGAAGCCTGCTTCATTGGCACATGAAGCAAGCTTCGTTGGCACATGAAGCAGGCTTCGTTTTTTAGATTGTATTTTATAAATTTTTCAAATACCTCAATAACATCATGAGTAAAACCTTTTAGAATGGCATTCCGACAGCGAAGTGGAACGAGAAATCGCGAGAAAAGTCGGGATGCAAAAAGGCGTAGTGCTCGTTCTTGGTTTCGTAGGCAGGATTGATGGCTTTCATACCCATATCGAAGCGAAGAATGAAATAACCAAAGTTTAAACGCAAGCCAATACCATAGGCCACAGCAATCTGCTTATAGAAATCGGTGAAGTGGAATTGTCCACCAGGCTGCTCTGCATACGAGCGCAAAGTCCAGATGTTACCAGCATCAACGAAGGCTGCACCATCAAACTTCCAGAAGAGATAAGTGCGATATTCGGCACTAAGGTCGAGTTTCATATCGCCCGTCTGATTGATGAAGTCGATGCGGCCATCAGTACCACGAAATCTTCCAGGTCCGAGTTCTCTCACTCCCCATCCTCTCACCGAGTTGGCACCACCCGAAAAATATCGCTTCTCAAAAGGCAACACCGTGCTATTGCCATAAGGATAAGCAATGCCGAAGGCTCCATGCAGGGCAAGAGTGTTGTGAGCATCAAAGCGGAACAGACGTGTGCAATCGAAGTCGAACTTAGCATATTGTGCGTATGCTATATTAAGAAATGTATGCTGCCCATTACTATTGGTATGGAACTTAGCTACACGAGCGAAAGCATCAAGTAGATTGCCCGCCGACTCGATGTTGGCACGGAATGCGAAGTTGTCGGTATTATAAGAGATTCCGAAACCAAGCTTCATGATAAACAAGTCCTCATAGTTGTAGCGCAAAATGGCATTACGATTGCTCACACTATCAAGGTAGTCGTGCTTAAACGTAGCACTTATCCACGGCATGTACACATAGTTGAGGTCGAGAAGATCGAAACGATAGCTGAGATGATGATGAGGTTCTGCCCATCGATATCGCCAAGCTGTAGAGAACACACGACGATGGAACTCTGGGCGATTCTGCATGTTCCATGCCACAGAAAGCTCGGATGTTGCCTTGCTGCGACGGCGGAATGTGCGAGAGAGGAATGGAGCTACGAAGCGTGGAAACTGCAACTTAGCCTCAGCATTATATTCCACATAGTCTTGGTTCTGATAGCCTTCGAGTCCGGTAATGGCTTCGAAAGCACCACGGAGTTCGATACTCAGAAGTTCGCTACCGCGGAATATATTTCTATTCTCGTAGGTCAATGATGCTGCTGCACCAAGGTCGCCTGCTGTATTTGTACCCTCAGGTTGGAAAGATATAGAGTGAGGCTTATTAGTGCTCACCTGTATGTTGCAATCCAAGAGCGTGGTGTCAGGCACTTCGTTGAATCGAATATTAGTATAGCGCACAGCCTTCAGACGTGCAAAGTTGTTGTATGTGGTCTGAAGGTCGGTGGCAGAAAATGGTCGATGAAGTTTTATGGCAGTATTGTAAGCCATAACCTTATGACGAAGGTGCACAATGCTGTCGTCAGCTCCATTGCCCGAAAGATAGTTAATGGAGTTGATACTATAGCAAGGGTGAAGAGTTTCGGGCGAATTGTTGTTGGCACGATATTTCGACAAATGGAGCGTTACGTTAATATCGCTACTATATCTCGAAGAGTCTGCGCTATAGGTGATAAAATCCTTGTGGAAACGATAGTAGCCACGATCCATGAGCAAGCTGGTGATACGCTTACGTTCGGCATCGAGCTTATCTACGGTAAATGGTGCTCCACGACGAAGCATAGAGGCTTTGTCGTTTTTCAGAATTTTAGCTATGCTATCGTCTTCAATATCATAGCGTATGGAGCCAATGGTGTATTGTTCGCCAGGATTAAGCTCATAAACTACCTTTATCTTCTTACCCTTACGCTTAGTCTTAACATCTACGTCGGCATGCATATAGCCCCTATTGCGCATAGCCATAGAAAGGGCTGCCGAAGAAGTGTTGGTAAGCAAGGTGTCGTAGACTACCGGCGCCTGACCAATATTGCGCAATGTGCGGTTTACCCATTTTGTGGTGTCACGACCGGAAAGGGAATATGTAGCCAATGGTATTCTGAACAAAGAAAACCATTTGGTGTTAGGAGTCTGCTTAACGTAAGCCGACAACGACGACGCATCGAAACCAGAAAGTTCCGACTTCACCTCTACTTTGTCGAGCAAATAATCGCCCTCAGGTACGTACTTGGTGCCAGAGCATGCCGATAGCAAAGCAAAGGATGCAAAGAGTATGTATTGTTTAATAAACTTCAATGGAATATAAATTTGTGGGGCAAAGTTACAAAAAAGAACCAAATTATTACTACCTTTGCAAGAAATAATTTACAATGATATCAAAGGCTAAGATAAAATACATACGTTCGCTCGAACTGAAGAAGAATCGTACAGCTGAAGGCTTGTTTGTGGCTGAGGGTCCAAAGGTTGTTGGCGATTTGATGCCAACAATGCGTTTGCGCTATGTTGTGGCTACAGAAAGTTGGCTAAAAGCTAACCATACAAAGATTCCTGCCGAGGTTGAAGTGTTCGACGTTACGGAAGAAGAATTGCGCAAGGTAAGCTATCTGCAAACTCCTCAGGAGGTGTTGGCAGTATTCGAGCTTCCTGGCAGCAACGCTCCGTCGGCAGCAGAGTTTCCTAAAGATAAACTGTCGTTGGCTCTTGACGGAGTGCAAAACCCAGGCAACCTTGGTACAATAATTCGTATTGCCGACTGGTTTGGCATAGAGAATATCTATTGCAGCCAAGATACTGCCGACGCTTACAATCCGAAAGTGGTGCAGGCTACTATGGGAAGCATTGCTCGTGTGAACATCATCTATACCGACATTACCAAATTGCTAACGTCGCTTCCTGCAGACTACCCAGTATACGGCACCCTACTCGATGGCGAAGATATTTATGCCAAAGAGCTGAGTAAGCATGGCATCATAGTGATGGGCAACGAGGGTAATGGCATTAGCCAAGAGGTGAGAAAACATGTAAACAACCGATTGCTGATACCGAACTTCGCTACTGCTGCCGATAAGGCAGAGAGTCTGAATGTGGCTATTGCTACAGCCATCACATGCTCGGAATTCAGAAGAAGATAAAGATTATAATCTGAAAAAGACAACTATTATTAAGGAGTTATAATAATGGAACAAGAACTTTACAAACATCGCAGCGTGTCGTCATGTATAAAAGCAGCTTACGACACTGTATGCAACAATGCAAAAACTATTTTATTCGCTACATGGTTGCCTGTTTTGATAAATGCCGCAGTAGTGTCATTAACACCTGTGCTCAACTCTAAGACAACCATAGGAATGATCATTACAGCCATAGTATTTATAGCATCGATATTTACTAACGCTTTACTTTTTTCGAAGACAGCTACTTTGCTAAATGGCAAGCTTTTAGCTAAAAACTATAAACGTTTTCTTCTAATGTCTGGCGTTATGGTTGTATGCTCGTTCTTGATAGGCATAATCATAGGAGCCGCCTTCTATCTTATCTTGCAATCAGCACCAGATGCAGCAACTCATAGCACATTGAATATTGCCATCGGAGTGGCAGTAGCCTTGGCTGCGATATTCGGAATAGCTTTGTTGCCTACAGCTTATTCGTGTATGAATTATATATATAACGAAGATAGCCGTTTGGGAAGTATCTTCGGACATGAATATGGTGTTGGACTAAAGTCGTGGGGCTATCTCTTTATGCTTCACATGCTCCTTGCCATCATCATCACCTTATTATATATACCCCTCTTCATTGTGCCTAACGCCATAATGATGGCCGACTTTGCCAACGCTTCTTCTATGGCTCTCGGCGATGCTGATGCTCTACCTTCAGGCTTCAAGCTGATGTATTATGGAGCAGCAGTAGTGGCAATGTTCCTTATGGGATATGTAATGATTTGGGGACACATCGCTGTTTACTATGCTTATGGAAGCATAGCAAGCAAGAATGCAAACAAGCAGCAGGCAATTAATAACAACCAATAAATAACCAAATAATAACACAACAACACAACAACAATGAACAAGCAACGCATTCTTTTCATCGACCGTGATGGCACTCTTATCCGCGAACCTGAAGACGAACAGATAGACAGCTTCGAGAAACTGAGATTTACCGAGGGTATGTTTCGCAACCTTGGTTTCATTCGCCAGCATCTCGACTTCCGCTTCGTTATGGTAAGCAACCAAGACGGCTTGGGCACAGAGAGTTTTCCTGAGCCAACCTTTTGGCCTGTACACAACTTCATACTGCAGGCACTTGAGGATGAGGGCGTAACTTTCGATGATATAAAGATCGACCGCCATTTTCCTGAAGACAATTCGCCTATGCGCAAGCCTAACACTGGAATGTTGACGGAATACATCGATAATCCCGACTACGACATCACTGGCAGCTACGTGATTGGCGACAGAGAGACTGATACTCAACTGGCAGAGAACCTTGGATGCAAAGCGCTTATTCTTGGACGCGACGGAATGACTTGGGACAAGATTGCAGAGATTCTCTTTGCTGGAGAAAGAAAGGCAGAAGTGCGCCGCACAACTCACGAAACAGACATAGATATTCGTCTGAATATCGATGGTTCAGGCAATTGCGACATCAAAACAGGTCTTGGCTTCTTCGACCACATGCTTGAACAAATTGGCAAGCATGGCATGATGGATCTTTATATTCGCACAAATGGCGACTTGAATGTTGACGAACACCACACTATCGAAGATACAGCATTGGCTCTTGGCGAATGTATTCTGAAGGCTTTGGGCGATAAGCGTGGCATTGAGCGCTATGGCTATTGTCTGCCTATGGACGACTGTCTATGCCAGGTGGCACTCGACTTCGGTGGACGTCCATGGCTTGTTTGGAATGCAGAATTCCATCGCGAACATGTTGGCGACATGCCTACTGAGATGTTCCTACATTTCTTCAAGAGTCTTAGCGATGCTGCTCGCATGAACCTCAACATAAAGGCTGAGGGCGAAAACGAGCATCACAAAATAGAAGGAATATTCAAGGCTCTTGCAAGAGCACTTAAAATGGCTGTACGCAGAGACATCTATCATTTCACTCTGCCATCGACAAAGGGAAGCCTTTAGAGGGAAGAATTTAAGTGAAGAGTGAAGAGTGAAGAATTAAATAGTCTTATGGCTATTAATTCTTCACTCTTTATCGTTTATACAACTATTGGATTCTTCACCCTTTATCGTTTATACAACTATTGGATTCTTCACTCTTTATCATTTATAC
>ERZ1031984.57-NODE-57-length-23786-cov-45.932156_pt1 | contig 23786 bp, 11 predicted proteins | sample MGYA00518166_ERZ1031984 | MGnify/ENA primary metagenome ERZ1031984 (study PRJEB33719, sample SAMN04261288) | wastewater metagenome | biome: rural village; feature: human; material: feces | host: Homo sapiens | place: El Salvador | collected 2013-01-14 ... | reverse complement strand
GGAATATGACGGGAAGGCAGTAAAGGTTCAACTATAAGATAAACGGTTTTAATAAATCAAGTAATAATACTGAGCCCACTTTAATAAAGTAAACAATAAAGAATCTGTGTAAATCTGTGTAATCTGTGGGATTTTTTTATGTCCCACGGATTTCACAGATTTACACAGATTTTTTTGAATTACGTCAGCTCTAATCCATGTTTCATACCTCCTTTTTCTATTGTGAAACTTTTCTGGTAAAAAAAAAGTTGATTCCACTTTTTAAAGTGGAGTCAATACTAAAGAAGAAGGTTGATACCAGGCAAAACGCGAGGTATCAACCTTTTCTTTTATTATCTATTCCTAAAATATTAATCTTTTCTCAAATCCTTATTCCTTGTTGGAAGAAGCATAGAGACCGATGCAGGCACCGATGAAGCCGCCGCTTTTCTGGGTGCTCAGGTTAGAGGCGTCCACACCCTTGGCAAGCAGCTGCCAGCTGCCGCCTTCTTCGGCATAATAGAAATCATAATATCTGTCATGACCTTCTACCTTCAGCTTCAGCTTGCCAGCCTTGATAGGAGCAGAGGCGATAGTAACATTGTTCTTCTCGGCACGGGTCAGAGTAATCATCAGCTTGCCCTTCTTCATGGTCTTACCCAATACGAAGTTGTGGTCTTCCTTCTGGAGAAGTGCCAGACCTGCGATGTCCTTGTCGTTGCGAGGAGTAAAGTTGATTTCTGTCTCAGCTGTGAATGTGCCGTGCTGCTGACGTGCCCAGATGGCAGACATCGGCTCACGCTTGTAGATATTGCCTGGCAGGAGATTGAACTTCAATTTGCCGTTTTCTACCTTGTAACAGTCAACGAAGTCACGGAGGAACATCCAGCGTGGATTCAACTCTTTCAGACCCACCTTACTGTTATCAGCTTCGAAGTTATCCACATAAGAGAAGTTGCCTGAGAACTCATTCTTCTTTGCAGGCTTCAAACCAGCCTTCTCTCCAACGGTAGAGATAGGAGTATTCTTGGCAAGAATCTCTGGCCATCCATTCTTCCAGGTTACAGGCAGGAGATAAGTATCGCGACCTGTGTTGTACATATCTTCTTCGTATGGGCGGCAAGCCAGGAATACAGCCCACCAGTTACCCTTGCCATCTTCTACGATGTCGGCATGACCGGCACTTGATACTGGGTCCTTGCGGTTAGGGTCGAGACCGGTACGCTGGGTAAGGATAGGGTTGTTAGGGCATTCTACCCATGGTCCCATCGGATTCTTGGCACGCAGGATAACCTCACTGTGCCATCCGCCTGTACCACCTTCGGCGCACATCAGATAATAGAACTTACCTTTCTTGAAGAGGTGAGGACCCTCAATCCAGATAGGACGAGCCTCTACATGGGTTCCTCCACGGAGAATCTCCTTGAAATCGCCCTTGATACTGTCGCCCTTCACGTCGAATTCGAAGCAGCGGATAGCACGCTGACCCTCATAGTCGGCACCGCCAACTACCGGACCATTGTGAACGATATAGCCCTTGCCGTTGTCATCGAAGAAGAAGCTAGGGTCGATACCGTCAATCTTTCTCAAATAGATAGGCTCGCTCCAGCCCTTGGAAGGATCTTTTGATTTCACAAAGAAGTTGCCGGCTCCCACGTTGGTGGTAATCATATAGAAGGTCTTGTTCTTCTTGTTATAGCTGATGGCTGGTGCAAAGATACCGGCTGATACCTGCTGGCCCTTCAATGGAACCTGTGATGTGCGGTCGAGCACATGACCGGCAGGCTGCCAGTTGACCAGGTCTTTACTGGTTGAGAGAGGCACACCAGGGAAGAAGGTAAACGAAGAGTTTACCAGATAGTAGGTGTCGCCTACGCGGCAGAGTGATGGGTCTGGATAAAAACCAGCCAGCACGGGGTTGTAATACTGGTGAGTCTTGTCGATTTCAACTTTGAAGCGAGCGTCATTGCCCGCATACTTGAAATAGTCAAACTCAGCTGTCTGCGCCTGTGCAGCGGCAGCAAGCGTCAGGGAAAGCGATAAGATTGTAATTTTCTTCATTTTATTATTGGGTTTAAAATTACAGAATGAGTATCTGAATTCATGGCTGAAACATGTATTCAGAAAACTGCTGCAAAGTTACCGCTTTCCTTTTAAATATACCCCCATACAATGTTACCAACACTTTATGAGGTGTATCATAAACTTTTCGATTTGTAACAAATACTTTATTTCAGGAAACATCTTGCCTTTTCGGTTGTGAAAAGGCTAGATTTTCCGGTGTGCCTGCATATAATCGCGAGGCGAAGAGCCATAAAGGTTCTTGAACATGGTGCTGAAGCTGGCTGGGTTGGAGAAACCGCAGGTAAACATGATGTCTGATATCGTCTTGTTAGAGTGGCTCAGCAACTTTTCGGCATACTGCAGACGGGTATTGCGGATGAAGGCATGTGGTGTCTGGTTGGTCAGCTCCTTCATTCGGCGGTGCAGATGCACACGGCTCAGTCCAACCTCGCGGGCAATCATATCCACACTCAGGTCTTCATTATCCATGTTATCATTGATTACTTTCATCACCTGTTCCATCAGCTGGTCTTTTGGCGACAGGTCTTTTTCTATCGCGAGCTGCTTGTCGCTCTGGCTCTCACTGCCCGTAAACTTGTTTTTCAAAGTACGGCGCACGTTGAGCAGGTTGATGATGGTGCGGCGCAGAATGTCAATATTGAACGGCTTCACCACATAGGCATCGGCACCCGACTGCAAACCGGTCAGCTGGTCTTCCTCTCTGCTCATCGCTGTAAGCAGAATCACCGGAATGTGGTTGGTGTTCACATTGTTCTTAATCTTGGTGCAGAGCGTATTGCCGTCCATCTCAGGCATCATGATGTCTGAGATAACGAGGCTTGGCTTCTGCTTGATAATCTCCGGCAGTGCCTCCTTTCCGTTGCAGAAGGTAAGGATATTGTAGGTTTCCTGAAGTTGGGTCTTCAGGAAATCACGTATAGCCTCATCGTCTTCTACCACAGCGATGGTGCTCTTTACCTTACTCATGAAATCTTCTTCGGTTCCATGGGCTGCATCCTCTTTTTTTTCTTCCTCTATGTTTTCTTCCAGTTCCTTAATTTCTTCAGCTGCCTGTGGCTCCGGTGCATCTGTCATTTCTTCCGGTTTCAGATGTTCGTTGCCCAGAGGCAGCGTGATGAGGAACTGGCTTCCTTCCGTCCAGTCGGCTTCATCAAGTGTCCTGTTGTTGGCGGCTGTAATGGTTCCGTAGTGCAGTTCCACGAGCGAGCGGGTCAGGTCGAGACCGATTCCCGTACCTACATTCCGGTCGTTGGAAGAGGTGGTACTCTGATAGAAACGCTGGAAGATGGTTTCGAGCTTATCCTCTTGAATGCCCTTTCCGCTATCCTTGATGGCGATGCGGACATGATGAGGCGAGTGGGAGAGGGTGATACGGATTCTGCCGCCTGTCGGTGTAAACTTGAAGGCGTTTGACAGGACGTTCATCAATACCTTGTCAAAGTTGTCACGGTCTATCCATACTGGGAGAGCCTCGTCTTCGTGTTCAAAGGTGAATTGGATGCTCTTGGCAACCGCCTGCTGGCAGAAGAGTTTGTATTCATCGCCAATAAAGGCAACCATATCGGTTTCGCTCATGTGCATCACCATCTGTCCCTTGTCAATCTTTCTCAAGTCCATCATCTGGTTAATCAGGTGCAGGATTCGTTCCGAGTTCTTACGCATCATATCGTAGATGCCTTGTCGGTGAGCGTCTTTATCTTCCTTAATCAGCGTGAACAGCGGAGTGAGGATAAGAGTCAATGGGGTACGGATTTCGTGGCTGATGTTCATGAAGAACTTCAGCTTCGCTTCGCCCATCTCTTCGGCATGGATATGCTGCTGCAATACAAGCTGGTCTTCCATCTTGCGTTTGCGGTGTTTGATGTAGAGCAGACAGAGTCCCAGGAATGCAAGCAGATAGCAGAGTCTTGCCCAGATGCTGGCGTACCAGGCTGGATGAACGATGATGGAGAACTCCTTGACAGGGGTTTCGTATCCGTTGCAGATGGCCTTGACACGGAACTTATAGGTACCTGCTGGCATGTGTGAGAAAGAAAGTTCGTTCAGACCAGGCTGTATGGTTCGCCAATCCTCACCATTGATGCTGTAGGCATAGCTGATCTGTTCTACATTATTATATGTAAGAGTAGACAGCTGGATGGTGAAGGTGTTATCATCATACGACAAGGAGAACTTGTCGCTGTTGTATACACCTTTGTCGGTGATGGTATAGATGCCCGATTCCATATCCTGGTATACAGGTTTGTTACCCACAAGAAGTCCTGATATGGTAACTTTCGCCTGCCAAGGATGCTGTTTCACCTTGTCCGTATCAAACCAGTTGATACCACCGGTTCCACCCATCACCAGCATTTTTCCTCCCCAGAGTGTGCAGACAGCAGCATCGCTGAACTCATTGCTCTGCAAGCCATTGTCTGAGTAGTACTTGTTGATAGTTCCTTTTTCTGTATCTATCTGGTTTAAGCCACAGGTAGTTCCTATCCAGATTCTGCCCTTGTAATCTTCTATGATGCTGGCTGCGCTGTTGTCTGAAAGTCCAGTTTCCGTGTTGTAAATCTTCGGATTGGCATATCCCTTCTTCGGATCATAGCAGATTGCTCCGTCTTCTGTGCCAAACCAAACGCGGTTCTTGCTGTCAGCGTAGACGCAATGAGAGAAACAGCCCTTGTTCAGACAATTGACGCCCCCGAAAGTGGAAGTCCAGCTGTTCTTCTGCTGGTCATAGCAAGCCAGACCTACAGAAGTGGCAACGAAAACCAGCTTACCATCTTTTGAGATGCTGAGTTTCACGAGGTAATCGTTAGGAATACTGTTCTTCTTCAGGTCGTTATCTGCGCCATATAGTGCTTTCCATTGCTTGATGCTTCCATCTGGAGAAAGGCGGAACAGTCCTTCGCCCATGGTTGCAAACCAGATATTGCCCTGAGGGTCTTCCTGGATATCGAAGATGCCCTTCTGGTTGCCAATGCCTAGGCTGAATGGATGGAAAGACCCCCCCGCATCTATAAATCCGATGCCGTCAGTATAGGTTCCTACCCATGTTCTGCCCTTCTGGTCTTTGCAGAGTGTCAGTACCGTGGTGTTGCTTAATAAATGGCTGTTGATACTACCGTTTTTTAGGTCAAAGAGGTAAAGACCATCCTTGTCGGTGCCCACCCAGACTTGATTGCCCTGATTGGGACACAGACTTGTGATGCTGTTTTCGCCTATCACGTTGCGGTTGCCCAAACGGTAGCCCATATAGTTGAAATCACATTGAGCCTGCGACTGCATGAATACGCCCTTCTGGAGCATACTCACCCAGATGTTTCCCGTAAAATCTTCTATAATGCTGGTAACCTTGCTCTTGGCAAGATTTACTTCGCGGCTGAACAGGGGATTATTTTGCAAGAATCCTGTTATAGGATTATACACAAATATACCCATACCGTCGCAACCGATAAACAAGCGCTGGTCGCGGCTAATATAGATGCTTTCAATAGGAAGATTGCCTATGCCGGCTATCTTGGTGAAGACGGTTGAACCTGTCTTGAGAAGATAAACACCATCATTCTTGGTTGCAAGATAAATGTTGCCCTTGTTGTCTTGTCTGATGTCTTGTGCTTCCAGTGTTTCTGCTCCAGGAATCTGTTTGGTCAGTTTCCCTTTCTTGTCGGCACGGCATAGTTTGCCGTTCTCCTGGATAATCCAAAGTCTTTCCTCTTTGTCTTCCAGAATCTTATGTATGAATTTCAGGTTCTCCACTTCGCCCTTCATGGCATAGCATACTTCTGCATCTTCTTTCTTGAGCATAATTCCATATCCCGATGTAACTACGGCTATATCCTTGTTCTTCAGACGGTAAACCTGAGTTACAAAGGTTTTGATAGGCTGATTCTTGGAGTCGAGTAGTGGAATGTTGGCAAAACTCTTTCCATTAAATAAAAGGAGCGAGTTGTTTGTACCCAACAGAATATGCCCTTGGACATCTTGGGTAATGCAGTTGATATAATTGCTGGTCAGACCTCTGTTGTCTTCTTTGGTTTTTCTGATGACCATAAAGTTATAGCCATCATAAACGTTCAGACCGTTACGGGTGGCAATCCAAATGAAACCATTTGAATCCTGGAACACCTGAGTGGCAAGGTTGCTCGAAAGCTGGTTGTCTGAATTGAAAAGTTTTCCTCGCTGCGCCATCATGTTCTGCGCAGTGAGACAGAAGATAAACATCAGTAAAAGACCGATGTATCTCACTATTCTGAGGTTTGATTTCATGGAAATCATCATGATTCTTGGTTTCATTGTCTTTTGCTTTTTTATATTCGTTTGCAAAAATACGAAATAAATGGGAGAATAGTGCACGAAAAATGTATGTTTTTTATAGACTTATACTAAAAAGATGTTAAAATGTTACGTAGAGTAAATATGATGTTACATGTGATACGACAGAAAAACTATTGGTTACTTATCATAAAGTATATATGATAGATTGGGAGTACCTTTGCATCTGTTTTAAGTTGTATATTTAAGAATATGTAGGTTAGTTAGGTTTATATATAATAGGTTTATAGAAAATAGGTTTAGAATTTCTAAAAGATTTTGATATTATGGTTTTTATATAGAATCATGATTAATTGGTTTTCAGGAATGGTGCGTAGTGATTACGCGCCATTCCATTTTTAAAGACCAGCATCCTTTTCTGTAAACTGGAACCTGGCAATCCTTTATAATATAATAAGGTGACTGACAATAAATGATAAATCTAAAAATAATTGTAACAATGAACAGAAAGAAATTGTTAATATCACTCGCTATGGCTATGCTGTCAATGGCGGGACTGGCTGCCGATAATCTGCCGGCACTTCGTGTGCAGGGTAAGAACCTGGTGGATGCAAATGGTAAAACTGTGGTTCTTCATGGTGTGATGGATACACCGAACCGTTACTTCAACGGCAATCGTTGGGGCACGGGCGGATACAATGTCAGCGACATTACACCTTGTCTCAATTATTTCGAGAAGATGTTTACCGCCATCACTGATAAGGAGCAGGGAGCTTATTGCACCGTCTTCCGTCTGCACATGGACCCATGCTGGACCAACTATAATGCGCCAACAGGAACGGGTGAAAACAATATCCAGTATTTTAATGAGTATCGATACAAGATATTCTTGAGCAAACTTTATGTCAAGCTTGTGGAGAAAGCCTTGGCTCATGGACTATATGTAATCGTTCGCCCTCCTGGCGTTTGTCCACAGAATATCAAGGTGGGAGATGAATATCAGGCATATCTTAAGAAGGTGTGGAAACTCTTCGCTTCCAATGCCACCATCCAGAAGAATGCCGGACAGGTGAGCATCGAGCTAGCCAATGAGCCTATTAATGTGTTGCCGGCAAATGGCTCTCAACCAGACAAGGCTCTCCATGATTTCTTCCAACCTGTGGTAGATGAGATTCGTGCCACTGGCTTCAAGGGTATTATCTGGGTGCCAGGTTCTGGCTATCAGAGCAACTATGTGGGCTATTCCAAATATCCTATTACCGATACGGAGAACAATTTCTCTTACGCAGTGCATGTCTACTCAGGCTGGTATGGCAACATGACAGATAAGAACTGTGATCACAATACCTTTATCAAGAACTTCCAGGCGCAGGTGCCTATGGTAACAAGCAAGCCTATCATGGTAACAGAGATAGACTGGAGTCCGGAAGATCCTGACAAGGCGAGCGAAGGTCACTACAACGAGTGGGGACAGTGGACACAACCTAACCTGGGAAGCTGGGCAACAGCATCTACCTCAAAATGGGGATTGGCTTGGAAGGCAGTTCACGACCATTTTGGCAATATCGGAATGACATTGACTCATCCACAGGAATATTACGATATTGATGAGTACTTGAAGACCGGTATAGTGCAGCCAGGTTTCCAGAATGCCAAGAAGCACGGACTGTTCGAAGAATGTTGCGGCTATGCTTGTATGAACTGGTATAAAGAGTGGTATTTGAAACAAAATACAACAGGAATTAAACAATTAGAAACCCAGGCAGACGTGGTTTCCACCTTATATTATAATATAGAAGGAAAAGAAGTTGAAAAGCCAACTGCAGGTGTTTATATAATAAAACAACTGTTAAGTAATGGAAAAATACGTTCTCGCAAGGTTTTTCTAAAATGATAAACTTTCTGTTACACCACGCAAAGTATGTTTCGAAAGAAATCCATACCTTTGCCGCCGTGAATAAACAGTTTTTGTGCACGCCTAAATTTTTAAAGCATAAATCAAAAATGAATAGAACATGATTGAACAAGTGTTAACAATGAAACGGACAGCAGCCTTATGCTTGGTGGGAGCTTTCTGCAGCCTGAATGCTCAGGCACAGAAGATCCAGGTCAAGGGTAATCTTGTTGACGGTACAGGTGAGCCTCTGATAGGTGCCACTGTAAAAGTGAAAGGTAATGCCAGCGTCGGTGCGGTCACCGACTTAGATGGTAATTTCAGTATCAGTGTTCCTTCAGAGAATTCTATCCTCGTATTTACATACGTAGGTATGAAGACCAAGGAAGTAAAGATTGGTAAGAAGAGAGATTTCAAACTCTCAATGGAAGACGACAATGCCATCGGCGAAGTTGTAGTCGTTGGTTATGGTCAGCAGAAGAAGGCTTCTGTCGTAGGTTCTATTGCACAGACCACAGGTGAGGTGCTGGAACGTGCTGCCGGTGTCAGCGACATTGGTGCTGCCTTAACTGGTAACCTTCCTGGTGTGGTAACTGTTCAGGGCAATGGTATGCCTGGTGAGGAGGAGCCACAGATCATCATTCGTGGTGCTAGTTCTTGGAACAACAGTGACCCTCTCGTCCTCGTCGATGGTATCGAGCGTCCGATGAGCAGCGTGGATATCTCTTCAGTGGAGAGTATCTCCGTATTGAAGGATGCTTCCGCTACAGCAGTCTATGGTGTGAAGGGTGCCAATGGTGTCATCTTGATTACCACCAAGCGTGGTAAGGAAGGCAAGGCTAAGATTGATGTTGGCTTCAACGCTACATTGAAGGCTCCTTCTAAGTTGCCTAACAAGTATGATTCATACGATGCCTTGTTGTTCCGCAACAGGGCAGTGGAGCATGAGTTGGGTGTTTCTCCTGAATCTTGGTCTTACATCCGTCCTCAATCATTTATTGAGAACTATCGTAACCAGACTACGGATGAGCAGCGTGAGCGTTATGCTAACGTGGATTGGCAGGATGCCCTCTTCAAGAAGAGCGCCATGTCATATAATGCCAATGTCAATGTGAGCGGTGGTACAAGCTTCGTGAAGTATTTTGCTTCTGCCGACTTTGTACACGAGGGTGACCTCTTCCGTGAGTATGATAACGGACGTAACTATAACTCTGGCTATGGATACAATCGTATCAATGTGCGCAGTAACTTGGACTTCTCTATCACTAAAACTACTACATTAAAGGTAAATGTATCTGGTTCTAATGGTGTGCGCAAGGCTCCTTGGAGCAACATGAGCAATAGCGAGTGGCAGATAGGACAGCAGTGGGCTGGTGCTTATAACATCGCTCCAGATGTATTCTTGCCTCAGTATAGCGATGGATCTTGGGGTTATTATCCAAATGCGTCTAACGTAAGTAACTCTGCTCAGAACCTCGCCATCGGTGGTACAGCGCAGGCTACTACTACTCGTATCAATACCGACTTTACCTTGGAGCAGAAACTCGACTTCATCACCAAGGGCTTGAACTTGCGTGGTACCGTTTCTTGGGACAACGTGTTTGTTGAGACGAGCCGTGGTATCAATGACTTGAACAATACAGCTCAGACCAAGTATGTTGATCCGGAGACTGGCAATATAACATATGGTCAGGTATATGAGTCAAACAATAAGTTCGACTGGAAACAGGGCGTTAACTGGAGTACTTCAGGTGGTTCGGTTGATAACAACCAGACTGTTCGCAATCTTTACTATCAGTTGCAGCTCAACTGGGCTCGCAAGTTCGGACAGCATGATGTTACAGCCATGGGCTTGTTCTCTCGTCAGGAGAATGCACGTGGTAGTGTGATGCCTACTTACCGTGAGGACTGGGCGTTCCGTGCTACTTATAGCTATGCTGGTCGTTACAACATCGAGTATAACGGTGCTTACAACGGATCAGAAAAGTTTAGCAAGGACAATCGCTTCGCCTTCTTCAATTCTGGGGCTATCGGTTGGACCATCACTGAGGAGAACTTTATGAAGAATCTTCGTGACAAGCACATCATTGATATGTTGAAGTTCCGTGCATCTTACGGTGAGATTGGTGATGATAACCTGGGCGATCCATTCAACTCTTCTCGTCGTTGGCTCTACATGAACCAGTGGGCATACGGAGGTAACACAGTGATGGATCTTGACCATACCAACAGTATCTACACATGGTATCGCCAGAACACATTGGGTAATAAAGATGTGAAGTGGGAGACTGTGAAGAAGACCAACTTCGGTGTCGACTATGGTTTCTTGGGTGGTTTGATTACCGGTTCGCTCGATTTCTTCTGCGACCGTCGTAACGACATTTTGATCTTTGGTGATAACCGCTCTATCCCATCTTACTTTGGTACTACAGCTCCTACTATCAATAAGGGTAAGGTTCGTACCAGTGGTTACGAGTTGGAGTTGAAGCTCAACAAGAAATTTGCCAATGGCATCCGCCTCTGGGGTAACATCAATATGACCCATGCCAAGAATAAGGTAATTTTGAAGGATGACGCTCAGCTCACTCCTAACTATCAGAAGGAGGCAGGCTACTCTATGGGTCAGTATCACTCATACATTGATCGTGGCTTTATCAACGACATCGATGACTTGATTGGTTCTCCAGCTCATGAGTCTAATGACAACCACCGCTTGGTAGGCGATTACTACATCGTAGACTTCAACGGTGATGGTGTGGTAGATAGCAAGGACTCTGCTCCAGTAGGTTATAGCTCAAACCCTCAGAATACATACAATGCCACTATCGGTATCGAGTATAAGGGTTTCTCTGCTTTCGCTCAGTTCTATGGTGTAACCAATGTAACTCGTGACGTAACCTTGACAAGCTTCGGTAATAAGTTGGACAATGTTTATAACACTGGTACTTGGTGGGACAAGAATGAGTCTTCTCCAGAATCTATCATTCCTCGTTGGGGTGCTTCCCAGTCTGATTACAGCAATGGTACTCAGTTCCTCTATGATGGTTCATACATCCGTCTGAAGAACGTAGAGATTGCTTATACTTGGACCAAGGGTTGGATCAAGGCTCTCGGTATGAACTACCTCAAGATATACTTGAATGGTAACAACCTCTGGCTTTGGACTCGTATGCCTGATGACCGTGAGGCTAACCTCGGTGGTGGCGGTTTCCTTGGAGCATATCCTACAGTACGCCGCTTCAACTTAGGTGTTAAATTCTCATTGTAATATTAAAATGAACATTCAAATGAAAAATAAGATAAAGAATTTTTTGTTGATGGGATGCGTCTCGCTGGCTCTCGGCACCTCGCTCAACTCTTGCCAGGACTATCTTGACAAGGAGGCAGATTCTACAGTCTCAGAAAATGACGCATTTGTAAACTTCCGTAACTTTCAGGGTTATGTAGAGGAGATTTACAACTGTATCCCTGATAAGGAAAAATGTAACTGGTGTCCTTCTTGGAACTGGGGTGATGATGAAATCTTCAACCCAGAGGCTGATGGCCGTATGACACACCAGGTAGACTTGGGCAACTTCCGTGCTTGGCAGACCACTGGTAACTGGCTTTACAAGGATGGCAGCAACCCTACATCTACAGATAAGTTCAACCACTCACTTTGGCCACATGCTTGGTATTGCATTCGTAAGGCTAACCAGGGCTTGGCTAATCTCGATAAGTTGGTAGCTAGCAAGGCAGAGAAAGACCTCATTGCTGGTCAGCTTTACTTCTTCCGTGCATGGTGGCACACTGAGTTGATGCAGTACTTTGGTGGTTTGCCATACATTGATACCTATTTGGATCTCAATTCAGAGCTCAATTTGCCTCGTCTCTCTTATCAGGAGTGTGCAGAGAAGGCTGCTGCTGATTATCGCAAGGCTGCCGATCTGTTGCCTATCAACTGGGACAATGAGTATGATGGTGCTGCCACACAGGGCAAGAACGACCTTCGTATCAACAAGATCATGGCACTCGGTTATCTGGGCAAGACTTATCTCTGGGCTGCCAGCCCATTGATGAAGGATGGCGCACAGGTAGGAGCTAGCAAGAATGGCAAGACATACGACTATGATGAGAAGTTTGCCAAGAAGGCAGCTGAGGTCTTCGGTGAGTTGCTCACATTGGTTGAGGGTGGCCAGACACAGTATGGGTTGGCTGAGTTCAACTATAAGGACATCTACAATCATGAGCGTTCTGCCGATGCTAACTCTTGCTTCTCTGATATCTTCTATACCAAGAAGCAGAACTGGAAAATGCCTGGATCTATTGAGGCAATCTTCCGTGGTCCATCTTCAGACTTCAACGGCTCTAACTGGAATACCTCTAAGGTCTTTGGTCCTAAGGTACAGAAAGTGGTTGGACATGACAATGTGATTCACCAGCCTACAGCTAACTTGATAGCTGCTTACGGTATGGCTAATGGTGAGCCCGCTTACATCGTAGAGAATGGCAAGTTGGTTCCTAACATAGCAGGTGGTTTCGATCCTACTCATCCATATAAGAACCGTGACCCACGCTTCTATCACGACATCGTGTTTGATGGCTTCAAGTATCTGAATGGTACTCCTGGTCAGTGGGCTAACTTGCAGTACTGCCAGTTGTATACAGATGGCAATATGCGTCCAGTGGCTAATGGCAGCCGTACAGGTTACTTCATCCAGAAGTTGGTGCCTCATACATGTAATGAGGTGGATCGCGACTACGATTGGGGTTCAGCATTCCACTGTTACTTGCCATATATGCGTCTGGCTGACATCTATCTGATGTATGCTGAGGCTTGTGCTGCGTTTGGTGGTGCTTCTGGCAAGGCTACTAACTTTAGCAAAACTGCTGAGGATGCCATCAATACCCTTCGTGATCGTTGTGGCGCTGGTCATGTGGCTCCAGAGTATGTAGCTGATGCACATAAGTTCATGGACGAGGTTCGCCGTGAGCGTGAGGTGGAACTTGCTTTCGAGGGCTTCCGTTTCAACGACTTGCAGCGCTGGTTGCTCCTGACCGAGGCTCCTTACAATGTAAAGTACTCTGATGAGTTTGACCGTGTGGAGGGTGCCGATTTCTACAAGAATAATGACCCAGCTGATGCTCAGGTGGCTAACTTCCGCCAGGAAGCGATCTTGACTCGTCACTTCACAGCCAAACACTATTGGTTCCCATTGCCTATCAAGGATGTTTATCTCTATCAAGAGCTTAGTCAGAATCCTGGTTGGTAAAATAACATTATATAGTAATACTAAAATAAGAATGATAGTATGAATTCAAAATTCAAATCATATAATTCAAAGTTCCTGTTGGCAGGTCTTGTGTCATTGGCTCCTATGGCTGCCGATGCCAAAACTGCTGCTGAGAACGAAACCGATACCGTTGCTGCCGACAAGGAGATGGTCAATGTGGCTTATCGCAAGGTAGCCAAGGGTGACATCTTGGGCGGCGTTTCGGTAGTCGATGTAGAGGGATTGATGAAGAAAAACTACCACACTTATAGCCTTGACAACATGCAGGGCTACGTGGGTGGTTGGAATGGCAACTCTCTCTGGGGTATGGATGCTGACAATGCAGGATACTTGGTATTGGTAGATGGTGTGCCTCGTGAGGCAACCAACGTGATGCCTAGCGAGATTGACCAGATTACATTCCTCAAGGGTGCGCAAGCTGTAGTGCTCTATGGTAGCAAGGCAGCTAAGGGTGCTGTGCTCATCACCACCAAGCGTGGCAAGAACGATGGCTTGAAGGTTGAGGTGCAGGCTAACGCTGGTCTCAATGTGGCTAAGTCATTCCCTGAGTATCTGGGCTCTGCTGAGTATATGACTCTCTACAACGAGGCTCGTGCCAATGACGGTTTGACTCCTCTCTACTCTGCTGAGGATATCTACAATCATGGCTTGGGCACCAACCCATATCGTTATCCTAATCTCGATATGTACTCTTCTGACTATCTTCGCAAGATGAATAGTCGCTATGAGGCTACTGCTGAGATTAGTGGTGGTGGTAAGCGTGCTCACTTCTATAGCAACATCAACTATTATCGCCAGGGCGACTTCCTGAAGTTTGGTGAGGCTAAGAACAATAACACTCAGCGTTTCAGTGTACGTGGTAATGTAGATGTCAACATCACAGATGACATCAAGGCTTGGGTCAACTCCAATGCCACATTCTATGATTCACATTCTGCTATTGGTGATTATTGGAATGCAGCTGCTACTTGGCGTCCTAACTTCCCACAGAATGCTAGTCCATTGATCTCTACAGACATGATAGCTCCTAATGCCAAAGCTGCTTGGGACTTGATGAGTGTGGCTAAGCTGGTGGATGGCAAGTACTTCTTGGCTGGTACACAGGCTAACTCTTCTAACATCTTCGCAGATTACTATGCTGCTGGTAAGAGCAAGTATACTAGCCGCCAGTTCCAGTTTGATACAGGTGTTAACATCAATCTGCACAAGTTGTTGCAGGGCTTGTCTTTCGAGACTCGTTTCGCAGTAGACTATGCTACCTCTTACACCACATCTTTCAATAATAGCTATGCCATCTATATCCCAACATGGTCAAACATCGACGGCAAGGATATGATCGTAGCTTTGAAGAAGGAAGGTGAGGATAAGAAGTCTGGTGTACAGAACATCGCTAATAGTGTGGACAATCAGACCATGCTCTTCTCTGCTCAGTTCAATTACGCCAATACATTTAATAAGGTACATAACCTCTCTGCGATGTTGATTGCCTCTGGCTTCCAGCAGTCGAAGTCTGGACAGTATCATAAGAACTCAAGTGCTAATCTTGCCTTGGATGCATCTTATGATTACGCCAAGACTTATTATGCAGACTTCGGCTTGGCAGCTATCCACTCTGCACAGTTGGCTCCAGGTCATCGTGTAGGCTTCTCTCCTTCACTTTCATTGGGTTGGAGACTCAAGAACGAGAACTTCTTGAAGAACAGCAAGGTGATAGACGATATGATGATCAGTGTATCTGGTAGCATCATCAACGAGGATATTGACTTGGCAGTAAATGACAACAGATACTATCTTTATGATACCAACTGGCAGACAGCTGATGGTTATGGATGGTATGATGGTTCTGCTGGCAAGTACACATTCTCTAAGCGTTCTGCCAACAAGGATCTCGACTTCATCAAGCGTAAGGAACTTTCTGTCAACTTCAAGACTTCCTTGTGGCAGCAGATGGTAACATTGGATGCTAGCTTCTTCGTTAACTCGATGGAGGGTTATCTGATTTCTACTCCAACGTTCTATCCTTCTCACTTTAAGCCAGGCTATCCTGATGCTTCATTCATGCCTGTGCTCAACTTTAACAATAATCGCCGCATCGGTTTCGACTTCGCAGCTAACTTCAATAAGAAGGTGGGTGATGTAGACTTGCAGCTCGGCGTAACAGGTACTTATTATAACACCAAGGCTACCAAGCGTGATGAGATGAACGCATGGGATTACCAAAACCGTGAGGGCAAGGCTCTCGATGGTATCTGGGGTTATAAGTTTGCTGGCTTCTTCCAGAGTGAGGAAGAAATCAAGAACTCTCCAGACCAGAGCCGCTTGGGTAGTGACGTGAAGCCTGGCGATATGAAGTATGTGGATGTAAACGGTGATGGCAAGATCGACTCTTACGACCAGGTGTTCCTGGGCAAGGGTGGTTGGTATGGCTCTCCATTCACATTGGGTGTAAACCTCACTGCTAAGTGGAAGAACTTCACATTCTTCGCCCTCGGTACTGGCAACTTCGGTGCTTATGGCTTGAAGAACAATTCTTACTGGTGGGTAAAGGGTGACGGCAAGTACTCAGCTGTGGTTCGCAATCGCTGGACTAAGGCAACCAAGGAGACTGCTACTTATCCACGTCTTACCACACTCTCAGGTAGCAACAACTATCAGACATCAGACTTCTGGATGTACAGCACAGACGCTTTCCGCTTGGCTAAGGTACAGATTACATACGACCTGCCTAGCACGCTCTTCCAGAAGACTTGGCTTAAGGGCTTGTCTGCTTATGTAAGCGGTGCCAACTTGCTCACTATCTCTAAGAACCGTGAGGTATTGGAGATGAACATAGGTAGTGCTCCTCAGACACGCTATTATAATATAGGTGTGAAGGCTACATTCTAATCATTATTAAATGTATACAGAAATGAAAATTAATAAGTTATTTATATTAGCTGCATTGTCCCTCTCGTTGGTGTCTTGCTCAGATCTCTTTGAGCCTGCACAGGAAAACAACCGTAGCTTGGACGAGATTTACGAAGAGCCTACTTATGCTCAGGGACTTCTCGGCTATGCTTATGCCGTGCTTCCTTATAATACCAAAAGTGTAACTGATGTGGCAACCGATGATGCTGTAAGCAATGATTTGTCTAACAGCTACCTGAAAATGGCTACTGGTTCTTGGACTGCCAATAATGACCCTATGAACAAGTGGACTAGCTGTCGTGCTAGCATCCAGTACTTGAACATCTTCCTTCAGGAAGTGGACAAGGTAGACTGGGCTAAGGACAAGGGTGCGCAGCAGATGTTCTGTGAGAGCCGTAAGGGTGAGGCTTATGCCTTGAGAGCTCTCAATATGTATTATCTCTTGATGAACCATGGTGGTTGGACTGAGGATGGTCAGCTCCTGGGTGTGCCAAACTTGACAAAGCCAGAGGATACTTCTTCTGATTTCAATCAGCCACGTGCCACATTCCAAGCTTGCTTGGATCAAATCTATAGCGACTTGGACCAGGCTGAGCAGTTGCTGCCTTTGGACTACAATGATTTGACTAAGTCAGATCCTGTGCCAGAAAAATACACTGCTATGGGTGTGAACAACTATCAGGACTATAACCGTGTATTGGGTTCTCTGATGCGTGGTCGTGTGAGCGGTCGTATCGCCAAGGCTATCCGTGCACAGGTTTCTCTCCTTGCTGCCAGCCCTGCTTTTAATAAGGGTACCAATGTGGATTATAAGCGTGCTGCTGATGATGCAGCCAGCTTGCTCGACTTGATAGGTGGCGTAAGCGGCTTGTCTGAAACAGGTAATTCTTGGTATGCTCAGACTAATGAGATTAATAATTTGCAGTCTGGTGCATGCCCTAAGGAGATTATCTGGCGTGGTAATAAGACTAATGGTGCAGATGATTGGGACCTCGGTTTGAACCAGGAGGCTGATAACTTCCCTCCATCTCTCTATGGTAAGGGACGTATCAATCCTACCCAGAACTTGGTGGATGCTTTCCCTGCTGCCAATGGTTATCCTATCACAGATGAGCGCAGTGAGTATGATGACTTGGATCCTTATAGTAATCGTGATCCACGCTTGGATCTCTACATTATCTATAATGGCTGCAAGTATAAGGGTGCAACCATCAATACCGACATCACCACTGCCAACAATGACAATGGACTGAATAAGATTGGTAACTCTACACGTACTGGTTACTATATGAAGAAGCTTCTTCGTGAGGATTGTAATCCTAATCCAAATGCCAAGAACGCACAGTATCACTATCCTGTGTATATCCGCTATACCGAGATCTTCTTGGATTATGCTGAGGCTGCCAATGAGGTTTGGGGACCTAAGGGCAATGGCACACATGCTTATTCTGCATACGATGTGATCAAGGCTATCCGTCATCGTGCAGGCATCACAGATGATTCTTATCTTGATGAGTGCGCTAACGACCAGAATAAAATGCGTGAGTTGATTCGCAATGAGCGTCGTATTGAGCTCTGCTTCGAGAACAAGCGCTTCAATGACCTCCGCCGCTGGAAGGCTCCTATCAATGAGGCTGTTCATGGCGTGGAGATTTCTACAGAGGCTGGTATTCCACAGTTCAAGGATATCACAGTAGAGGAAAGAAAATACGACGACTATATGTATTACGGTCCTGTGCCACAGACTGAAATCCTCAAGTGGGATCAGCTGAAGCAGAATGCAGGATGGAAAATTACAAACGACTAACATTTTATAATGATGAAAACTATGAAGATGAATAAATATTTCTCAATGGCTGCACTCGGAGCTTTGGCTCTGACTTTCGGCTCTTGTGAGAACGGCACGCCTGAGTTTGACGACTACGAGGGTGGCACATCTGTCTACTTCGCCCGCCAAAACGTGGAGCGTATATTGGTGTTGGGCAATGACGAGACTCGTGACAATACCAAGGACAACGAGCATATTATCAACATCGTGTCTACCATGGGTGGTGCTTACAATGGTAAGGACATCACACTGGATGTGGCTGTAGATAATTCGCTTTGTGACAACCTCTATTTCTCTGATGGCGTATCTCCTGTAAAGCCTATGCCTGCAGAGTATTACACCTTGGCAGGTAACACCATCTCTTATGGTGGCAACTTGCAGGGAAGATTACAGGTGAAGCTCAACGATGCTTTCTTCGCTGATCCTGCCTCTGTAAAGAATACTTATGTCATCCCTCTGATCATCAAAGATCAGAAGGGTGCTGGCAAAATCTTGACGGGTACTCCTTTCCAGGAGGGTGAAACTCCTGCGCTGACCAATAGCGATGCGTGGAAGATATTGCCTCAGAACTATGTGCTCTATTGTGTGAAATACATGAACCCTTGGGCTGGATTCTATCTGCGCCGTGGTACAGATAAGATTACTGAGAATGGGCAGACCACAGAGGAGAAGCGTGAGGGTGCAACTATTGAGAAGGACGAGGTTTGCCAGATTACTACCAAGAGCCTTACAGAGGCTATCTATCCTCTCACAGTCAAGAGAGTTGTGGGCAAGGATGCTGAGGGTAAGGATATCCTCAAGTCTTATACTTGCAACTTGAAGCTTACCTTTGCTAATGATGGTACTTGCACTGTTTCTTCCGAGACAGAGGGCGTAACTGCTACTGGTACAGGTAAGTTTGTGGAGAAGGGCGCTAAGCTGGCTTGGGGCAACAAGGATCGTGACATCCTGACTCTCCAGTATACCGTAGACTTCGGTGCTGTCAAGGTAGAGACAACCGACCAGTTTGTAGCTCAAACTCGTGGTAATACCAATGGCGTGGTAACTTTCGATACTCAGTATATCGTAAAGTAAGCTGCGGTAATTATCAATTAAGTATCATCTAATAATAGGTAGATTATTATGAAATTGAAAAATATTAATTTTGGTTTAGGCTTGGTAGCTCTCTTGGCTTTGTCATCATGTGCTGATGACAAGTTCTCGGAGTACAGAACTGATATGACCAAGAACTTGAAGGAATATCAGTATCTTAACAACTACGAGCCTTTGAAGAAATATGTCGAAGACATGAAGGCTTCTGGCAAGTGCAATCCCGACTTTAAGTTGGGTATTGCACTGGCTGCGCCCGACTTCAACAAACAGGAGCTTGTATATTGCTTGGCTGGTAGCAACTTCGAGGAGATGACAGCAGGCAACGCCATGAAGTATGCTTCTTGTGTAAAAGATGATGGAACCTTTGACTTTAATACTGTTAAGGATTTCGTTACAAATGCACAGGATGCAGGTTTGACCATCTATGGTCATACGCTTGCTTGGCATTCTCAGCAGAACAAGAAGTATCTTAGTAAACTTATTGCAGATAAGGAAATTCAAGTAGACCCTAGTCAGAAGGTAGAGAAAACAGATTATCAGCTTGATTGCTCTACACTGACAAAATATGATTGGTCAGGTTCTCCAGAATCAGTAAAAACTGAGTGGAATAAGGATGGGGCAGTGGTTATTACTAATCCTGAACCGATAGATCCATGGTATTCGCTTCAGTATTGGCTTGTCAAAGGAATCTCTCTTGAACAAGGTAAGGATTATAAGATAGTCATCGAGTGTAAGGCTGAAGGCGCATCTGATGCCAACATCCACTTTAAGTTAGGTGATTGGGGTGGTGGAGATGAGCAACAATTCACGATTCCTGTAGGTAAAGGATATCAGAAAGTTGTTTTGTCTGTATCTCCAAAAATGGCAAATAATGGCATTATGTTCCAACATGGAGACTTTGCTGGTAAGATTTATTGGAAGTCTATCACAATTTCACACATGGAAACTCCTGTTATGGAAATCCCTTCAACTGTGGCTAAGCTTGATTTTGAAGGAGAGGAGTCTCTAGGTGGTTGGGGTATGGATCATACTCCTGAGAATGTGAATGGAGTTTGCCAAGTTGGTAATGATGCAGCTAAAAGCGCAGACTGGAATGCTCAGGTTAATTTTGAACCTGGATTTATATTCGAAAATGGTACAACTTATCATTTGAAGATGAAGATCAAGGGTACTGTTGCTGGCACATTTAGTGCTGCATTCCAGAATCCTGATGGTTATAAGGGTCGCGGTAATTTCCAGAACATTTCTGTTACTAAGGATTGGAAGGAAGTGGATGTCACAGCTAAGTGTAATGGTGATGGTGCTTCTCGTTTGCTCTTAAATATCGGATTGTATGCTGGTACTCTCTATATTGATGACTTTGAGGTTTATATCATGAAGTCTGCTAATTCCATTCCTCTTACGGATGAAGAGAAGAAATCTCTTCTTACTGATGCAATGGGCAAGTGGATTGATGGTATGATGGAGGCTACTAATGGTTATGTTACATCTTGGGATGTTGTGAACGAGGCCCTTTCTGGTGAAGATAAAGATGGTGATGGCAAGTTCGACTTGCAGTCAGCTAAACGAGGCAACGTTTCTGCTGCCGATGCACAGAACAATTTCTACTGGCAGGATTATCTCGGTGACATTGATTATGTTCGCACTGCTGTAGCTGCAGCTCGCAAGAGTTTTGCCGCCCATAATGGTGACCCTGAGAAATTGAAACTCTTCATCAATGATTATAACTTGGAGAGCGATTGGGACGACAATGGCAAGTTGAAGAGTTTGATTCAGTGGATTCATGATTGGGAAGCTGATGGTGTTACCAAGATTGATGGTATCGCATCTCAGATGCATATCTCTTGTTATGCTGATCCTAAGACTCAGGAAAAAAAGAAAAATCATATCGTCAAGATGTTGGAGTTGATGAAGGAAAGTGGCAAGCTTTGCAAGATTTCTGAACTTGATATGGGTTATGTTGATGCCGCTGGCAATAAAGTAACTTATGATCAGGTGACCGAGGAACAACACAAGGAAATGCGTGACCTCTACACCTTCGTTCTCCAGAAGTACTTCGAGATTATCCCTATTGATAAGCAGTATGGCATCACTCAGTGGTGTGCTACAGATTCTCCTAAGGATTCAGGTTGGCGCAAGGGTGAGCCTACAGGTCTCTGGGATCTCAACTATCTCCGCAAGCATACCTATGCAGGTTTCGCTGTAGGTCTTGGTGCTCCTGAATATTGGAAAGAAGCCAAGTAATTATTCTAAAAGACATTAGTTTTAGGTTTATCATACAAAGATTAACCGAAAAAAGATGTTAGTCGTTAAGGTTGGCTGTGTTGTGATGACACGGTCAACCTTTTTGCTTTGTAACATTTGTCTTGCAATATGTTAAATGTGAGTCAGTAAATAAAAAATAATTCTGATTTTTGAGGTTGTATCACTTCTTTTTTGTATCTTTGCGCTTAAATATCACTATACTGATATATAATGGCTATTTTATGGCTTAATGTTCACTTAAATGATAGTTAAGTATATGAAAGATTTGTATGAATATTCTACTCCGGAACTGGTGAGATTGCTGGGAAATCGCTTTAGGGAATACAGAATGCGATGCAATTTGACACAGAAGGAAGTGGCAGAACTGACAGGCATTGGTATGACTACTATCCACAAGTTTGAGAATGGATGTGCTAGAAACATATCACTTTCTACATTGATTCTCTTGCTCAAGGTGGTGGGACAGATCAATGCGCTTGATAACTTAATGCCCGAATTGCCACCATCCCCTTACTTGATGACCAAGGGAGATAAAAAGGTACAAAGAATTAGACACTGATAATAGCGAATGATTTATGGTTAAGACTTTAAAAGTAATCTTGTGGGATGAGGAAGTTGGTAGGTTGTCGTGGGACGACAAAAGGCAAATGTCCTACTTCACTTATAATCCAACTTTTGTGCATAGGGGTATTGATATATCTCCTCTATGGGCATCCATACGCAACAATAGAGGACTTATGCCTATTTGGGGAGAGGAACAGAGAATTTATCAAAAACTTCCTGCTTTCCTGGCTGACTCATTGCCTGATTCTTGGGGCAATCAGTTGTTTGATCTTTGGAGACAGCAGAATCATCTCTCCAATACGGAAATTTCTCCTCTTGATAAGTTGTCATTTATCGGTAGAAGAGGAATGGGTGCTTTGGAGTTTGTCCCAGAGTATGAGAGGAGTAAGAAATCAGAGAGGATTGATGTCAATTCCTTGGTTGCACTTGCTGAACGCATATTTACTGAACGAGAGGAGGCTCAGATTTTACCAGAGGAATCTCTTACCATGCAGTCGCTCTTGACTGTGGGAACTTCTGCTGGTGGCAGGCAGCCTAAGGCTGTTATTGCTATCAATTCGGCTGATGGTGAGATAAGAAGTGGACAAATCTCGGATCTTGATGGATATGATTACTACTTGTTGAAGTTTGGAAATGCTGATTTCAACTCTGCCGAACTAGAAATGACATACTACGATCTTGCCATCAAGGCTGGCATCAATATGATGCATTCTGAACTCTTGACGGTTGATGGCAGCAAGCACTTCATGACGCAGAGATTTGATAGAAAAGATGGGAAGAAGCTTCATACTCAAACTTTGGCGGCTATGTATCCTGAGGCAAATAGTTATGAGCAACTTATTTCTGTTTGCAGGTCGCTCCATTTGCCAGAGGCTGATTGTGAAGAGGTTTATAGAAGAATGATATTCAACGTGCTGGCAAACAATACTGATGATCACAACAAAAACTTCTCCTTCATGATGGATAGGATGGGTAATTGGCGGTTATCACCTGCTTATGATCTTACCTATATCCTCAATATGGGTGGAGTGCAGCCCAATCAAGACCACTGTATGTTTATCAGGTCCAAACTGCGTAATATTTCAAAAGAGGATGTCTTGCAATTTGCATTCGATAATGGTATTCGAAAGCCAGAGAGTATTATAGGTGATGTAAAGAATGCTTTGTTGCAATTTAGGACTGTGGCTGTAAAATATGCAGTGGATGAAAAATGGATAGGCAGAGTGGAGGCTACCATCCTTTCTCATCTGAAAGAATGGGGTGAGTATGAAGATGATAAACCGACGTTATCTGTAGAGATTAATGGTCATCAAGTGACTGATGTACATATAGAGCAAGCCTACAAGGGCAACTTTCATTTATGTGCAAAGATAGATGGCAGGGAAAAGAAGTTTGTGATAAGCAAAAACAAGAATGAGTTTTCCCTTATAGAGAGTCTCGGAATCGCTAATCTTACAGAGAAACAACTGTTGACTATGGTTGAAAAATTCCTATGTAAGTAAAGAAATATAAAGGTCGGTTGTGTCGTGAAGACACGACCGACCTTTTTGCATTTTTTTAATGATGAAAATATTCTCTTTCTCCTATGTGTCATTCTTGAAAGAGATTGTCTAGTGTGACTTCGCTGTTTACTATACTT
>ERZ1031984.55-NODE-55-length-24001-cov-38.632966_pt1 | contig 24001 bp, 16 predicted proteins | sample MGYA00518166_ERZ1031984 | MGnify/ENA primary metagenome ERZ1031984 (study PRJEB33719, sample SAMN04261288) | wastewater metagenome | biome: rural village; feature: human; material: feces | host: Homo sapiens | place: El Salvador | collected 2013-01-14 ... | reverse complement strand
CAGCAAAACGGTGATAAATAGTGTAAAGTTCATAAATTTGTTATAACGTTATTTTATATAAATGCTTCTAAGCGGTTGCAAAGGTAACACTTTTTTCTGAAAGAGCACATTTTTTTATGGTTTAATTTACATCTAAAGTGAAAAAACTCAAAAAACAGCCTGATTTCATCAGTTAACAGACAGTATTAACGAAGGTTCGGAAACAGCTAAAACGAGCGTATTTTGTAGCAATAAGGAACTGAACAGTAGGAATTTTTACCCAAAAATTCATCCGCTTCGACATTGTTTCCGGCACAACTTTCATCGCCTCTCCTACCCTTCATAAAAAGGATGAGAAAGAGATTATCTATAATCTCAATGGCCAGCAAGTAGATAAGACCTCAGCTCAAGGCGGCATCTTCATCTCCCGCCAGAAAGGTAAGTTCTACAAAGCATCCGGCTCTTCCGGGGGAAGAAGATAGTTCTGCTGGAGAATTCAGATGTTTGAATAAGCAGAAGATTATGATTGAATAAGCGTATTCAGATGTTTGAATAAGCGAAAGAATATGATTGAATAAGCGAAAGGAGACGTTTCTTTGGGTTCAAAGAGACGTCTCTTTTAGTTTTGGGAGACTGCTTCTCGAGTTGAAAGAGACTGCTTCTCGAAGGTTGCCACTAGGCTCAGCAGCTCTGCTGAGCCTAGTCAGCAGCTCTGCCGACTGCAGTCAGCAGGTCTGCCGAGCCTAGTGACAACACCTTTTAATCGTACAACTACAACCCTTATAGTCGTACAACCATACACCCTATAGTCGTACAACCATAAACCTTTTAGCTGTACAACCATAAACCTTTTAGCTGTACAACCATAAACCCTTTTGTTGTACAACCATAAACCCTTTAGCTGTACAACCATAAACCCTTTTGTTGTACAACCATAAAACGCAACCCCGCCAGGCGTTCCTCCTTTGACGCCTAGCGGGGTTGCCCTTTTTACTTTTTTACCTTATAATAAGGACTTGGGGGACTAGCGATGGAATCGCTAGGAACGGGGGGCGAAAGGGGGTTAAGGTTCTTTTTACCTTTTTACCCTTTTACTTTTTTACCTTTAAAAGCCCTTTTACTTTTTTACTTTTAAACCTCCTTTTCAGCAAACAGGCCGAAGAGCTCAGCATCTATCAGGTCAGTAACCTTTCGGAAGTCTTCCGGATTCTCTCCGAACTCCAGATTATCACCATCGATGATGATGAGGCGACCTTTATAATCCTTGATCCAATCCTCATAACGCTTGTTCAAGCCCTGGAGATAATCGATGCGGATGCTCTTCTCGAAATCGCGGCCACGCTTCTCGATATGCTTCACAAGCGTTGGAATGCTACTCTTGATATATATCATCAGGTCAGGGAGTTTCACCAGACTGATCATCAGATCGAAGAGATCGGTATAGTTCTTGAAATCCCTGTCGCTCATCATACCGATATCGTGAAGATTAGGCGCAAAGATACGCGCATCCTCGAAGATGGTTCTATCCTGTACGATGGTCTGCTCTGAACGGGAAATCTCCACAACATCATGGAATCGCTTGTTCAGGAAGTAAATCTGAAGATTAAACGACCAACGTTCCATATCCTTGTAATAATCAGCCAGATATGGATTATTATCTACCGGCTCGAAATTAGCTTTCCAGCCATATCTCTTGGCAAGCATCTTGGTTAATGTTGTCTTGCCGCTACCTATATTTCCTGCTATTGCTATATGCATCTTTGGTAATGTTGAATGTTAAATGTTGAATGTTGAATTGGGCTAACGCCATCCACTCTTTCTTTTTTACTTTTTTACTTTTTTACCTTTAAGAGAACAGCCCGAAGAGCTTGGCATCTATCTTATCTACAATTTCACCAAATTGCTTGGGATTGTGCTCGAAATCGAGATTATCAACTTCTACGATGAGCACCTTGCCCTTATATTTGTTCATGATGAAATCTTCGTAAAGATTGTTGATACCTTCCAGATAATCCAGAGGCATCTTCTGCTCATAATCACGACCGCGCTTCTGGATATTCTTCACGAGGTGAGGAACCGAAGAACGGAGATATATCATCAGTTCAGGCATCTCTACCACTTCCATCATCGACTCGAAAAGCTCCATATAAGTCTCGTAGTCGCGCTGATCCATGTTGCCCATCTTCCGGTTGTTGGCCGCAAAGACATAAACACCCTCAAAGATGGTGCGGTCCTGGATGACCGTCTCTTTACTGTGTTGGATTTCCAGCAGATTCTTGAATCGCTGCTTCAGATAGAACACCTCCATATTGAGAGCCCATCGCGAGATATCCTTGTAATAGTCATCGATATAGGGGTTTTCAGCCACGGGCTCCAAGTACTGTTTCCATCCATAATGTTTAGAAAGCATCTTGGTGAGTGTTGTCTTGCCACTACCGATATTTCCTGCTATTGCTATATACATTTATTTTTAATGTTTAATGTTGAATGTTTAATGTTGAATTTTTGATGCGATACCACCCTCAATTCTACATTGGCTGCAAAAGTACAATAAAAAATCGGGATAAACAAAAAAATCCAAGCAAATATATGATTTGCTTGGATTTTTGTATTCTATTCCTGCCTTTCAGGGAATCTGTATGTTAATAGTCACGTTCGATGAGTTCGAGACACATGCGGGAGTTGTGGTAAGGACATTTCCAGAAACCCGCCTTATCATCCTCCTTGTTCACCATACCATCTTCCAGAATAGCCCAGTGCCACTCACCGTTCTTGTTATCCAGCAGATGCTTGGCTACATAGTTCCAGCAGGAGATGGCAACCAGAAGATTCTCTTCGGTACGGAAATACTGGTAGAGGTCGATATGGCCGATGATGTTCTCGCACTGCACCCACCACTGGCGCTGGAGATCATACTTATCTCCATCTTTCCAATGCTCATAAACCATACTGCCATCCGGACGCAAGCCTTCATCTGCTGCATCGGCTATACGACGGATGATGCGCTCTATCTTATGCAGCAATATCTTATCGTCTAAAACCAGCGCGGTTTCGTGGAGCAGCCAGGACGCCTCAATATCATGACCATAGCTCTCGATGTTGCGCTTGCCCTCCCACTCGTCATTGAAGAAGAGGTCGAGATGATAAGTCTCCTTGTTCAGAAGCTTATCGGTGAAGATATCGAGCAGATTGCGGATGCTCTTCTCCAGTTCCGGAGTCTTCCATACACGATAAAGATTGGTATATGGCTCGATGATATGCAGATGGGTATTCATCGTACGGGAACCATTCTCATCCTTATCAGAGAGACGCATGTCTGCAATCGGATTCCACTCACGGGTCAATGCCTCGATATATCCGTTGTTCTTGGCATCAAAGGCATGCTTCTCTATGTCATGATACAGGGAGATGGCGATATCCAATGCCTCCTTGTCACCTGTTGCACGGGCATACTCCGAGAAACCATAGATGGCAAAGCCGATGGCGTAAGTCTGCTTCTTGGTATCGAGCGGATTACCCTGATAGTCAACACTCCAGTAGATGCCGCCATATTCCCTGTCGAGGAAATAATTGCGCACATAATCCTTGGCACGGGTGGCAGCCTCAAGATACTCCGGTTTCTTCAAGACACGATAGGCAGCAGAAAACGCCCAGAGGATACGGGCATTCATCACGGCACCCTTCTCGGCTACAGGATGTACCTGGTCGTTACCGTCTACACGTCCGTAAAAGCCACCGTTTTCTTCATCTTTCACTTTCGTTAGCCAATAGCTGAGGATGTTGTTCTCCAGAACATCCCGCATCGTTTCTTTAAGATTTTCCATTTTTCCTTTTTTAATAGTGATTATTAGTTATGTTAAAACAATTATTTGCGGATAGGGAACTTCCAGGCAAGCACCATCAGCAGGAAGGCGATGACGGCTGGGAAGAGTGAGAACAATGACCATACCATCGTAAGCACAGAGTCGGTGACGCTGGCTGGGTCGATCATCGTATTACCCATCTTATCTGTTATCATGTTGGCACCTGCCCAGCCCAGGAAGAGGGCGATGAGAGAACCGGAAATGGCGGTACCAAACTTCTGGCTCATCGTACCGGAAGAGAAGATAAGACCCGTAGCTGATGTTCCGAAATGCTCGGTATGGTAGTCGGCTACATCGGCATACATAGACCACATCAATGGCGAATAGATACCGATACCCATAGAGGTAAGGATAACGATGGCTATCATCACCCAGATATACGACGGATTCATCGGGATGAAGAAGAAGACAACCGAGAGAACCAGACAGAGTGCTGCAGCCCAGAAGAATGCCATGCGCTTGCTGCCTACCAGACGGGTGAACCAAGGAGATACACCACCGAATATCATACAGGTTACTTCACCGAATGCCATGAAAACGGTATAGTTGATAATCAGTCCCTCGATGGTTACATTGCCATGCAGACAGTAATCAAACATATAGCCAGCAACGGCATAGCGGAATCCGTTGAAGAAGTTGGTGCACACGGCGATGGCTGTCATATAGAGCCAAGCCTTGTTGTGAACGAGGTCGGCAAACTGCTGGAAAGAGAACTTCTCAGCGCGCTTCGGCTTCAGACGTTCCTTGGTAAGGAGTCCGCAAGCCAATGTCATCACAGCTGCAATAATACCGAGCACGGCACCAATGACAGCATACTGATGTGCGGCTGTTCCACCTACCATCTTCTGGAGATAAGGGAAAGAGAGCAGGGTGACGAATCCCATGGCATAAGCACCCACCATACGGAAAGAAGAGAACTGGTTCTTCTCATCATCATCCTCGGTCATCACACCGAGCAATGAGCCGTAAGGCACATTCACCATGGTATATACCGCCATCATCAGCAGATAGAGGGCGTAAGCATAGATTCGCTTGCCCACAGGACCGAAGTCTGGTGTATAGAGCAAGAGGGCGAATATCAATCCGAAAGGAATGGCACCATAGATGAGCCAAGGACGGTAGGTACCGAAACGGCTCTGGGTACGGTCGGCAAGAGTACCCATCAGCGGATCAGTAACCACATCGAACATGCGGGCTACGAGCATCAGTACTGCCGCATCCGCAAACGAGAGTCCGAAGACATTTGTAAAAAACAGAGGAAAAGCGATAGACATCACCTTCCATACAATACCACCCGCAGCGGCATCACCCAATGCATAAGCTATTTTTTCTTTTAAACGAGCCATTGTTTTTATTTTTAATGTTGAATGTTGAGTGTTGAGTGTTGAATGTTGAATGTTACTAAAAAAGGGATTCGCTCCCCATCTATATCTGATAATACGGATGAGGAGTACGAATCCCTACAATCTTAATACCTGAAACTTATTTACTTAAAGTCTGTTTATTTTTTGCTACCAAAGCCTTGATCTTCTCTACTGAGAACTGAGTACGATAATCATCCTTTGGTGTATTCATGCAGTAGTCTACCAATCGGTCGATGGTAGAAGTTGCCACATGCATGCGGGTATCAGAAGAAGCATAGTAGATGAATACCTTGCCATCCTCATCTGCAATCCAACCATTGGCAAAGACTACATTCATTACATCACCGATATACTCAGGACCTTCCGGTACGAGGAGATATCCACCTGGTTCAGCAATCACCTTAGTAGGATCCTCAAGAGAAGTCATGTACATATAGAGCACATAGCGGAGACCGCTGGCACAGCCACGAACACCGTGAGCCAGATGCAACCAGCCCTTATCAGTCTTGATAGGATGAGGCCCCTCACCGTTCTTCACCTCCTGGATGGTATGATAGTGACGGGCATTGATGATCTTCTCTTCCTTGATTTCGGCATGAGTGATATCATCAACAAGAGCCCAACCGATACCACCGCCTGAACCTGTATCGATGAAACCATCCTGTGGACGGGTATAGAAAGCATACTTGCCATCAACGAACTCCGGATGGAGAACCACATTGCGCTGCTGGCTCTTGGTCTTCAGATCAGGAAGACGCTCCCAGTTTACCAGGTCCTTGGTACGGGCAATGGCTGCAGTAGCAGTAGCAGCACTGAGGTCGCCAGGCTGATCATCATCATGACGCTCAGCACAGAACACGCCATAGATGTAGCCATCCTCATGAGCTGTGAGTCGCATATCATAGATGTTGGTAGCAGGAACAACATCCTCCGGCATGGTGATAGGCTCATCCCAGAAACGGAAGTTGTCAACACCATTAGGACTCTCTGCTACGGCAAAGAAACTCTTGCGGTCAGCACCCTCAACACGAACAACGAGGAGATACTTACCATTCCACTTGATGGCACCCGAATTGAGCGTAGCATTCATCATGATGCGCTGCATGAGATACGGATTGCTCTTCTCATCGAAGTCGTAACGCCACTCCAATGGTGTATGTTCTGCGGTGAGGATTGGGTTCTTATACTTTTCATAGATACCATTTCCCCACTCTATGGGTTCATTCTTGCGGCTCAACAATTCCTCATGATGAGCGCGAAGTGCTTTCACTTTGTCTTGAAATGTAGTCATATTTTATTTTATATTAATGTTGAGTGTTGAATGTTGAATGTTGAGTATAAAATGCACATTGGACTAATGCCAATTCAACATTCAACATTCAACATTTATTTAACCTTTACAATGTCTTTGGCAAAGAGAACTTTCTTTTCCTTCTTGAATTTCTTGAAGTCCTCGACGATGGCACCATCGCCTACTCCAGGGAGGTAAGCCTCTTCCTGAGGTTTGTCCCAGGCATTACGCCAGAAGAGTACATAACTCAACTGATACTTCTGAAGTACAGGCCAAAGGGTTTGGGTAAACCAATCCTTCTTGCTGGCGATACCCCTACAACCCGTTTCGGTGAGGGAAGGAATCTTGCCAACCTTCTTGGCTGCCTCCATCAGCACATCGAGCGTAGCAGCAAGGTTCTGCTGATAGTTGGCATCGCTGTTGTCGAACTCGTAGACGTCAACACCCAGCATATCCACATACTTTTCTCCCGGGAATCGCTCCAGGAATTTTTCTACCATCTTCTCGTCGCTGAGATTTGGTGACCAAGCCCAAACGATGTTATTGCACCCTGCTTTAGTAAGTATATTTAGGGTTTTTACGTATAATTGGTTATATTGTACAGGTGTGCAACTGCTAGCTCCCCACCAGAACCATCCGCCATTCATTTCATGCCATGGTCGGAAGATGACAGGAACCAGTTTACCATCGTTTGTCTTCAAAGAAAGGATGAAATCGGAAACCTTCTTGAGCCATCCGTCGAACTTCTGTTGCTGGGCGCCTCCATCCAGGACTGCAGCTACAGCATCACCTTTCGGATCCCAGGCATTCTCGCCAGTAACCGGATTCCAAGGATGCCAACTCAAAGTAACGATGCCTCCTCTCTCATTTTGGGCAATGATTTCTTTTCGCATACGATCGAAAGATACGCCATCGAGATTTTCCTTGCTGTCCAACTCTATTTTACCAAGATCGAAACCCATCACGGCAGGATAATCACCTGTAGTGAGGAATACATCGCTCTTTCCTTCATCCCATTTCCAAGTAGTACCATACACCGGATCATCCTGATGACCGAGCATGATTCCCTTGTTCAGTAATTTCTGCAGTCTGACCTTCAATTGCTCTGCCGGAGTATTGCAACATTGCTTTTTACCCTTGCAGCAGGAAGTATTGGCAGTCTGGACTGATGCGCCCGTAACGCCATCAACCTGTGCCATTGCTCCTTGCATCGCCATGAGGCAAGCTGCACCAATCAAAATTCTTTTTCCTATCATATATCTATTTCTTTAATTGCTGAATTATCCAAGCCTGCCATTCATCCCACTGCTCCTGATACCAGTAATGACCGGTCATCTGGTACAGACTCAAGGTCTTAGGCGCTTTTACCGAATTATAAAGTCCGTAAGACGATGTTGGGGGAACCACCTCATCATTATAACCGAAACTGTACCAGCCAGGAACGGTGATGCGACGGGCAAAGTTGACGCCATCATAATAGCGTGCACCTTCGAGTCTTGCCTTTTCCAGATCCGTAAGTTTCTGCTCTTTCCATGCAGCCCCCTGTGCCTTGTCTTCCTTATAGAAGTAGTGAGGCCAACCACCGGCAACTCCGTGGATTTCAGCCTCATAATCACACATAGCATCATGAACAGGAGCCAGGAAAGTGATTCGCTTGTCGAGAGCTGCCACAGCGATGGAAAGGAAACCACCCTGCGAAGAACCGGTTACACCGATAGTCTTGCCGTTCCACTCTGGAAGAGAAGCGATATAATCCACACCACGGACAGCACCTGTTACTACCCGTCTGTAAGCATTGCGGTAAGGATTCTCGAGATTGGTATCCCAGTAACCTTTCAGCTCGCCATTGGCAAGATCATCATAAATCTTCTGCTGCATGGTAACAGGAACACCGTGAATACCGATTTCCAGTACGATGCACTCAGCAGGAGCCGTATAAGTATCGCCAGCATAAGGGCGTACACCCGCACCAGGTACACGGAGCAAAGCCGGATACTTACCTTCTTTTACCGGTACACTCAGGATGCCATACATCTTAGAACCCCATCGGTTGTTGTTATAACTGATTTCATATACATTCTTATCCTTGGTACAACGCTCTGGCAGAAGCACCTTGGTAGGATTGAGGTCATTCTGTCTTGCCTCATCCAGTGCCTTCTTCCAGAAAGCATCAAAATCCTTAGGTTCCTGTGCGAAAGGCCGAATCTTCTCTGGAGAGAAACCTGCCGTGCAAAGACCCTCGTAATCCTTACCGTCTACATGAGCGACAACCTTGAAGCGATAGAAGCCCGGTCTGTTCAGACTGCCGCACCATTTCATGGTTCCGTCCTTGAGAGTGGTACTTTTCTTCACCTCCGGGAACATTGCCGGTCCAGCTTCATAATCTACCTTCACCTGATTGAGTAGCGTACCGCTCTTTCTCACATTCACCGTGAAGTTAGCCTTCTCGCCTACCCGGTAATTCCAGTCCTGATGGTCAGGGGTTACCGTTACAACGATGTTGTTTCCTCTGATTTGTGCGCTGAGGCTTGAAGACCCCAGCACACTCATCAGAACACCTATAATTATTAACCTAAAAACATTTGCAATTCGATGATTCATATTGTCGTTGGTAATCTTGTTAGTTAAACATTCTGTTTTCGGTTGCAAAGTTAACACAATTCTTTCTATAACCCTTGTACTATTTTGCTAAATGATTACACTTTCTTTGCAAAGTATAAAAAAAAGCACTATTCTATCTTTAAATTACCTAAAAAGTAGTCATTAAAAAAGGTGGCAAGCCATTTTTAAATGGGATTTGCCACCTTATTATTTAAAACATGATTGATTCGTTCAAGCTATTACTTGAAACTTGGAACCTGATCTCGTGTAATCACATTCTTGTTATTGAAGAAATTCTTCATGAAAGTTGAAGTGTTGTATACACTGTTGAAGTAATCAATTCCATCACCATCCTGACCACACCAAGGCATAGTCCAACTCCACATAGCACCATCGATGAACATATTCTCGATAGAAGGAATGGCATCACACTCTGCCAGTGTAATCAGCTTCTTACCATTGGTAATCTTGCGAAGCTCCTCATACTCCTGAGCCAGAGATGAATGATAGGATGTATTCTGGTTCTTGCAGTAGTAATCACGTGCGATGATATCTACATACTCATCTCCTGGATACCACGCCATATCATTGGTGATGGTCTTGTCATTCTCATCCTGATAGTAACCTTCAGAAGTCCATACCCAAATCAGATTGTTCACACCCTTCTCCTTGAAGGTATCGTACATCAGTTTCCAAAGTTTCTTGAACTGGACAGGACCATTAGATCCCCACCAGAACCAAGGCTTGCCGGAATCACCCCACTTGCCATAGTTACCACGAGCCTCGTGGAGAGGACGCCAGATAACAGGGATACCCTTAGCCTGAAGAGCCAGGAGATAATCGGCAATGACATTCAAGTCGCGCTTTACGCGATCATTCTCCCAGGTACCTTTTTTAACAGCTCGTTTACAGGTGAAAGAGGTCTTCTCTGCATAGAAAGTATAAGAAGAAACATCATTAATCTTATCCTCAGATGCAGGAACATTCCAGTGCCACATGCATTCTACGATACCATTGTTGTTGTACCAGTCCTCCACTACACTTGTGTTGGTATAGTCAATCCAAGTAGAACTGCTCAATGGCTTACTGTTGTTGAAGTGAACGAAGTCGAAGCAGTTGAGTGCAGGATACTTGCCTGTCAGCTCATACATCTTCTCTGCATTCTCCGTGTTCCAGTTTACATTAGCCATCGCACCGGCAAGGGTCTTCTTTCCGAAATTCTCGACCAGGTAAGCATAGAGCTTCTTGGTTGCCTCTGTTGCATTTGCGTTACACAAGTCAGGAGTAATGTCAAACAGTTCTGCATCCCAGTTGTTGTAAGCACGGGTAGAGAAACTGAATGTATACTCAGAAGCGAAATTATACGAACTGTCACGCACCGAAGGCTTCATAATCTGAATCTTATAGTTCTGAGCAGCCTTTGCATGCAAAGGAATGATCAACTGATTACCCTCGGTATAAGAAAGGGTATCATCCACATAATAAAAGGTGGAGTCATCGGTATATACTTTAATCGTCGTGTTAGGAGCTGCGTATACAGGCTCATCGTATGTGACAACCACATTAACGAAGGTATCGAGTTCAGAAGCTCCATCTTCTGGCGAAACTGACACCACCGATGGTGCCGTCGCATCGTCGAAATGACGAGCTGGCAAGTAATCGGTGTCGTTGTCAGAACATGCAGCAAAGGTCATAGCCAGCATTGCTGCACATAAAAATAATATCTTCTTCATAATCTAAAAGTCTTTAATAATTCTTTGGTTCAATACGGAACTGACCAAAGCTATGGTCTACATTCCAGGCATCCGCTGTATTTGGCTGCAGCACCATCTCAAGAGCCATCCACTGGTCTGGCTCTGTAGGCAAGCTACCTCCATGGAGAACATCAGTAAGAGGTAAAGAAACTGTAACCCAATTACCATAAGTATTGCTAATGCCCATAGAAACAGGGTCGAACTGGCAACGGCCATCACCTCCTGCCTGGAGAGTGAAGTTGTAACCACCGTTCTTGGTACCGCTGGCACCATTGTCACCATAGTTATTGAATGGATTAGAAGAATTGGTGCAAACCTCAAACTTCAACACATAGTTCTCTGGGTGAGCAGATGCATCCAGCCAACGCCAGTTGCGACCAAAGCCAGTACTGTTCCATGACCAAGCAGCAAAAGAACCCTTGATGCGTAAATAGCTATAGCCCAAAGATGCCGGGTCGCCACTATTGGTACCATCCGTAACAAGTCCCTTTCCCCAGTCATTCCAGCAACTTAAGTCGTCACTAGCGAAATCAAACATCAAGTTATTCGTCATACGATAAGGAATGGTAGCTGTCTTGTCGCCAGAAATCTCATGCCAAGCAAAGTGGATAAGGGAATTGTCTGGGCAATCCTCAGGAATCACAATACTTGTAAAATCCTCTGTACAAGAGTCGCAATGAAGCACCTGCTTGTAACCAGCCTCCACATTCTCGATATAAACAGTAGCAGGGCTTGTCTCTGTGGTATCATTGAATCCATAGAGATCCATATAGTCGCTATTGAGCTGAACCTGGTTGCCCTGAAGAGCGAACTCGTTCTTCAATCCCTCAATGCTTACACTAGGAATTGCAACAGGGAAAGTCATCTTCACAGAATCCTCATTAGTAACATAAACGAGTTCGTCGTTCTGAACTGTAGGGATAACGCGTGGAATCTTAACCCATGCATCAGTTGTCGTAGCATAAACCTGGCGCACATCCACATCTACATCATTGAAGCGAATCTTCTTAACCTGTGCCAAATTCTGACCCTTAATGTGAATCATCTGATTCAGGGCACCACCAGAGAGAGGAGCAACAAAGCCAGTATCCTGCACATCATAAATATTGCTGATGACAGGTGCGCCATGATTACTTGTTCTATCAGGCACAGAGTAATCTACCACGTCGCTGCAAGAAGCCAATGCCAAAAGTGCCATGGCAGAGAAACCTATATTTTTAATATTCATTTTCATTGTTATTCTCATTAAAGAATTAAACATTAGTTCCAACCTGGGTTATTACTTGAAATGCTATCGTTAACATTAATCTCATCAGCTGGAATAGGATACAGCAAATTGCGCTCAATACGCGCCTTGTTGATGTTGGCCTCGTCACGACCACCAATAGCATTCATAGCCTGAAGGTAAATACCCCAACGAATCAAATCCCAGCGACGGTCACCCTCGCAAGCAAACTCCTTGGCACGCTCTTCCAAGATACTGCTGCGCAAACCTGTCTGACTGGAAACGGCAGTCATCAAGGTAGCATCAGAACGCTTGCGAACCATATTGAGATACTTCATTGCCTCTTCCAGATGGCCCAACTCGGTTTCTGCCTCAGCATAGATCAAGAGAACATCCGCATAACGCAAGAATGGCCAGTAACTGTCTGGATACTCCAAAGCATCGTTCTCACAATCATCATACTTGGTAGTGAAGGCCAAGCACTGATAGGTCTGGCTGTACTGGTAAGAATATCCTGTAGATTTGTACTGAGCTTCTGGCTCACGTACATAGTTACCATATACATCATTACCAGTAATCTTCTCACACCAAGACTGAGGATAGTAGAAACAGCCATTGTATTCTTCCTGATAATAATATCTCCATGTGTGGCGAACACCCTTCAAGATACGCAAGTCTTGGTCATCAAACAACTGATACCAAGCATTGGTGCATCCCATCCAGCCACCAGAGGTCAGGAACTCGCTACCAGCACTCCCCTTGTAACCAGAATAGTTGGTGTGGATATTGGTGCGATAGTTATCAGAAGCAGAAGATACAGCAGAGCGAACACCCCACATCATCTCTGAATCACTACGATGATTGCGAGACCAGAGGTTCTCATACTTACTCAACTCATAAGGTCCAAACTCACCATCTATTACCTTCTTTGCCCACTTGGCAGCCTCGGTATAAAGCTCGTGTGGATCCATATCCTGATAGCCATCAACCACTTCCTTCCTGAAAGTCTCTGTAGCAGGAGTACGATAGAGCTTGTATTCCTTACCATTCTCCGTAACGGTACGGAAAGGCTCACCTGTGCGAACATTCACCTCAGTACCTGCTGGCATGGCAGCAGAAGCCATCGTAGCATAAACCTTGGCAAGCAAACCCGCAGCAGAACCTGCACTGACATGTCCCTCCTGATACTTGCTGTTGTCACGATGATACATCAGTTCTGAAGCCTTGGTCAGCAAATCGGTAATATGACCATAGATTTCCTTCACAGGACGACGGCTATGCATAAACTCACCGCTGGCACTTACATCCTCTGCCATATAAGGGATAGGACCGTATGCACGAACCAAGAGGAAGTAAGCAAATGCCTCCTGGAAGTAGCACTCGCCGATGGCATTGTTCTTATAATCCTCATCCACATTACTCATGGCTGAGATATAACGAACGGCAATGTTGGCATCATTGATCAAGTTGTAAGGACCCTTCCACATCTTGTCGAGGGCAGACTCTGCCTGGAAGTTACCTGCTCCCATGGAACCAAACAACCAGTCTGGACCAGAGATGTAATCGGCATCAAGCTCCAACACCTTAGGGAACTCACCCCAGCAGAACATATCATAGAGCCAGTTGCTATAGACACCTGTCACCCAAGTATCAACAGCCTCCTTGGAATCACCGACATTGTCGGGACCAATCATGCTCTCTGGCTTTTCTGTCAAAAAATCGTTGCAGGAAGTGGTAACCATCGCTCCACAACCCAGCAAACAAGCTGACAATATATATTTATTTATTCTCATAATTATTCTATCTTTATATATATAATGTGTATCTATTAGAATGTAGCATTAACACCGAATGAGAAGGTGCGAGCTGATGGATATGAGTAGATATCCACACCACGACGAGATGAGTCGCTACCAAAAGCGTTCACGTCTGGGTCATACCAGCTATAGTCAGTGATGGTAAATACGTTGGTTGCTGTGAAGGTGAACTGCAAGCGCTCCAAACCTACACTCTTGAATGGATGATTCCAGTTGTAAGTGAGGCTGATGTTCTTGAGCTTGATGTAGCTGCCATCCTCTACATAGCGGTTACTTACCAGGAAGTTACGCTCGTAGCCAGAAGAAGCCTTAGGCCACTTAGCGTTCTCGTAGCTATCTGCCTGCCAACGAGAGTTGTATGCATCTACAGGGATGTTACCGATATTGCCCAACTTGACATCCTGCAAGTTACCATTGAAGATGTCGTTGCCATGTGAGCCCTGGATCATGAAGCTGAGGGTAAGATCCTTCCATGTCAAGTTGTTGGTCAAACCCCATGTGTAATCAGGGTTGGTATCACCGATGATAGTACGGTCTGCCTCTGTGATCTTGCCATCACCATTGAGGTCAAGATAACGGATTTCACCAATCTTTGATTTCGCGGTAGCATCGCTGGCAAATGTGTACTGTGGATCTGCACGTACGGCAGCCTCATTGTTGTAGAAGCCATCCTCTACATAACCATAGATGGCACCAATAGGACAACCATTGCGCTGGATAAACACGTTGTCTGCACCATACCACAAGGTATTGGCATACTGGTCACCATTCAAACCGCCAATCTCATTCTTGTTGAATGCCATGTTGGCGTTGATGTTCCAATGCCAGTCGTGGCTGTCAATAGGAGTAATACCCAATGTCAACTCAAGACCCTTGTTGGTTACATTACCAGAGTTGGTCAACTTGTTAGAGAAACCTGTAGAAGAAGGAATCTTTACCTCCTGCAACAAGTCGCGAGTCTTCTTATAATAGTAATCTGCGGTGAAAGTCAAGCGGTTATTGAACCATCCGAAGTCAACACCAAGATTATACTGAGCAGTTGTTTCCCACTTGATGTCAGCATCAACAGGACCACGCCAAGAAACCATAGCGGAACCGCTCTGGATGCTACCGTTAAATGGATAGTTGGCTACACCAAGCTGTGGCAAGGTACGATATGAACCGATACCCTGATTACCTGTCTCACCATAAGAGAGACGGAACTTCAAGTTAGAGAAGATATTCAAGTCCTTGATAAACTTCTCCTCAGAAGCACGCCAAGCGAAAGCTCCAGAAAGGAAGGTAGCCCACTTGTTCTTGTCAGTAAACTTAGATGAACCATCGGTACGTACACTGGCAGTGAAGAGGTACTTGTCCATCAAGGTATAGTTGATACGACCCAAGAATGAAGCCAAGCGCTGAGTACCCTTATCACTGGCAAGTGTTGCCTTATCAAGAGCACGACTCAAGTCATTGTCCTTGGTCAAGTCATCAGGGAAGTTAGATGCCAAGATTGAGCTATTGTCCCAAGAAGCACTCTCCACGGTGAAACCTGCAACGGCATTAAACTTATGAACCTTTGCCAAAGTGTAATCGAATGTCAACAAAGACTCAGCTGTCAAACTCTTCCAGATATTGGTAGCACGGCTGGCCTTACCATTGGTTGGAGCCTTACCCTCCTGAGTATGACGATCGTAGTAGCTGCCACGATGAGAATCATTGTAAGAGAGACCCAAGTTCTGACGGAATTTCAAGAATGGGAACAACTTAATCTCTACGAAAGAACTACTGAAGTAGTTGATGCTATGCAACTCATCCTTGGCACTATTTACATAGGCAGAAGGATTGGCTGCCAACCAGTTGAGGTCATCCATCTGAGTAGTATCAGTGTTAGGACCATACGTTGGAGGGAACAGCAAAGCAGAACGTACCACACCCGTATTGTAACTCAAAGTATTGGCAAAGTTGGTAGTACTGTTGGTAAAGCTCTGGTTTGTACCAATCTCCAACCAACTGTAGACGTGGCGAGCGATGTTGGCACGGAGAGCATAACGCTCATAGCCAGAGTTCTTGATGGTACCATCCTGCTTGGCATAGTTGCCTGAGAATGAATAGTAACCCTTGTCATCACCACCGCTCACGCTGAGGTTATAATCATGCTGGAAAGCAGTCTGGAAGATTTCATCCTGCCAGTCAGCCACGTCAATCTGGGTAGCGTTTCCATACTCATCATAGTACCAACCTGGGTGAGCATAGTCCTCAGGCTTACCAGTATACTTACCTGTATTATAATTAATGTGACCATCATTATAATACTGATAGCCCCATTTACCAGGATATGGCATATTAGTGGTACGCGAACCTAAATAATACTGGTCGTTAGTAACCTGCTCATTCTGATAACGAGCATAGGTTACAGGATCCAGCATATCAATCTTCTTTGAGATATGAGAGAAGCCCCAGTTGCCTGAGAACTCAACCTTAGGCTTACCCGCCTTACCACGCTTAGTGGTGATAATAACGACACCATTGGCTCCACGAGAACCGTAAATAGCTGTAGCAGAGGCATCCTTCAAGATTTCGATATTCTCAATATCATGAGGGTTAATCATACTCAATGGGTTACTGCTCTGCTCATTCGTAGTAGCTCCATTACCTGGAGTTGAACCAGTATCAAAAGGAATACCATCTACGATGTAAAGAGGCTGAGAAGAAGTAGAGAATGAGTTAGCACCACGTACCACAATACTCATACCACCGCCAGGAGCACCATCGCTCTGGTTAATCTGTACACCGGCAACTTTACCTTGCATACCATGTGCCAAATCAAGAGCACCGCCCTTCATCAGGTCCTCACCTTTCAGAGAACTCAAGGCACCACTCAAGTCGCTCTTCTTCATCGTACCATAACCTACGACAACAACTTCATCCATCACCTTGGAATCTTCCTGCATCGTAATGGTTATCTGTGACTTACCAGCCACATTGATGACCTGGGTCTTCATACCCACACTTGACACCTTGATACGTGTCTTACCCTTAGGCAGAGTAATAGAGAAGTTTCCATCCATGTCGGAAACGCCTCCAGTACCAGTGCCTTCCACGATAACGCTTGCGCCAATCAGAGGTTCATTGTTCATGCTACCATCTAGGATGGTACCCGTCAACTTACTCTGGGCGAAAAGCTGGCAGCTCATAACAAGCGCCAAGAAAGCAAAAACTATTCTTTTCATAAATTATTATTATTGTTGTTAATTGTAATCGTTGTCATTATCATATTGTTATTCATCGAAATCAAAATGTATTATCATTTAGCTGATTGTTTTTGTATTTCATTTCGGTTGCAAAGTTAATACTATTATTCGATACTATATGATATTATTTTGCCGATTACTAACATTTATTTGCTTTTAATAAAAAAAAGGTGATAAATCCACCTTAAATGAACTTATCACCCTTAATACTTATATATCAACTATTCTCCTATTTCGTTTTAAACGCAAAACATAACAATCACGTTTTTGCCGTAGAGATTACTGAACGTACTTCTTACCGTTCTTGATAACAATACCCTTGTAAGACTTGCCAACTTGCTGACCTGCGAGATTGAACACCTTTGAAGACTTAGCTGCAGGAACCGCAATAGCTTGAGAGATACCTGTTGCTACATAATCTTTTACACAAACGTAAGCACTTGCCAAAACAAACTGAGCACCTGCAGGACCCTGAAGATAAATCTGCTTTACAGAGTTCTTGGCTGCAGCATTAAGAGACACCTCTACAGATGTAGCACCTTCTGCGATTTCAGCCTCGCCATTAGAAGCACCATTATACTCAACAACCAACTTGCCATTAGTAGCAGTAGGAGTAGCGAAGTTGACAACCACCTTATCGAAATCGCTGTAATCAGCCGTATCAAACCACCAGCCCTTACCAGACCAGTCGTCACCAATAGTCACAGTCTTTGAGGCAGCATCATAGGTAGAGTTACCCCAACCAGAACCTAAGTCAGAAAGTGTCAAATCTGACTTCTGAGGTTTGTTACCTGCTAACACAGCCTTGTACTCCTCTTCAGTACCTACATACGCACCTGTCACAACAAGTTTACCAGCACTTTCACTTTGCAAATAATACTGCATCACATGATCACTGAGAGCCTCATTCAAAGCAACACCAGCAACCAACGTTCCTGAATTAAATTTTCCCGTGATAGGTTTTTTTTCTGGGGTATGTTCTACAACCAAATTAAAATCACAAGTAGACTCAGAGAATGTCACCCACAGATAGTCATAGTCGGAAAAATCATTGTCGCCACTTCCTATCCACATACCAGCACCTGCCCATCCTGCAGTAAAGGTCAGAGTATTACCATCAACGACACATTTTTCATCCCAAGGACTAAAACTTGTACCAATTGCCGTTGCAGCGTTAGCACAGAGCGCCATTGCCAAACCACATACTAAAGTAAAAAACTTTTTCATAAGCTTCATTTTTAATAGGTTTAAAATTTATAATATTATTGTTTATTCTATTACATGAACTGATTTATCATGTTTACCGCTGCAAAGTTACAACAAAGTAACGAGACTAAGTGATATTATCTTGCTCATTATCAATACTATTCTTTACACATGCCGTTTTTTTTAGAATTTGATGCCATTTATCTAAATATAATTAGTATTTTTGCAGCGCAGTTACAGCAACTGCACGCTTTTTTTTGATTTTAACCATAACAAAACCCGATATGAAGAAAATAGTATTATCCTTACTGATAGCCCTGAGCTGCATCTCTGCCAAAGCTGCCGACGGCAAGTCGCTGTTCGTATCATTCAACGATGGAAGCAAGGTAGAGTTTGCATTGAGCACGCTACCGGAAGTAACCTTCGGAAATGACAAGATGACCGTGACTTCCACTGCCACGACCGCAAGTTACGAACTGTGGAAGGTTTCCACCTTCACTTATGGTACAACGACAGGCATCAAGCAGGTAGAAATCAACAACAAGTTTGCCTTCGAAGGTGATCGCATCATCGTGGAAGGCACCAACAACAAAGTAAGAGCCTTCGCACTCGACGGAACGGCAGTAACCCTCTCTCCTATTCTCGCCGGCGACAAAACTATCATTCCACTGGAGGAGTTGACTCATGGCGTATACCTTATTATAATAAATAACAAATCCATAAAAGTAGCAAGACAATGAAAAAGATATTACTCTCACTCCTGGCAGTAATGATTTCATTCACTGCCTTGGCACAAACTGACTGTTTCAAGATTACCATCAACAATTCTGAAGGAAAGCAAACTGAATGGAAACTGACAGGCAAAGGCTGTACGGTTAGCAGAATGAAGCATAACGCCAACAACCAACTGGAAATCTACCAGAACGGGCAAGATGCCGGAGCAAAAGAAATTTATGACATCAACAAGATTAATAATATCGTCTTCTCCATCTTTCACGAAAGCGATGTGGACGATATAACTCTCGCCGACCCATCTGCAACAGAAAAGACTAAACGGCTCTACAAATATCTGCAGCAAAATTATGGCAGCAAGACCATCTCTTCGGTCATCGCCAACGTTAATTGGAACACCAAGGAGGCTGATAAGATTTTCAAGGCAACTGGCAAATATCCAGCCATGAACTGCTATGATTTCATCCATATCTATGTACCTAAGCAGGGTTCCAACGGATGGATCAACTATAACAACATCACCCCAGTGACAAATTGGGCAGACAAGGGTGGACTGGTATCGCTGATGTGGCACTTCAACGTGCCAAAGACAGAAAGCACTGTTCCGGGAACAGACGGTAGCGGCGTAACCTGTAGACCATCTGAAACTTCCTTCAAGGCTGCCAATGTATTTACTGCAGGCTCTTGGGAGAACAAATGGTTCTACCAGGAAATGGATAAGGTCGTGGCAGTGTTGCAGAAGTTGCAGGATGCTGGCGTTGTAGCCGTTTGGCGTCCTTTCCACGAAGCTGCAGGTAATGCCTGTCTGAAATCTGGTGCCAACTGGGGTAAATCCTGGTTCTGGTGGGGATATGATGGTGCTGAAACTTACAAGAAGCTTTGGCAGACCATGTTCAAATACTTCCAGACTAAAGGCATCCACAACCTGATATGGGCTTGGACCACACAGAACTACAATGGCGATGCCATTACCTACAACAATGATGCCGACTGGTATCCTGGTGATCAGTATGTTGATATCATCGGTCGCGACCTCTATGGTTATAATGCTACCAAGCAGGCTCAGGAGTTCAAGGAGATTCAGGACCGTTATCCTGGCAAACTCATCGCCTTGGCAGAGTGCGGTACAGATTCCAAGAACAATACAGCCACAGCCGGCATTGACGAAGCATGGAACGCAGGTGCAAAATGGAGTTTCTTCATGCCTTGGTATGGAAGCAACATGCCATCCAACGATTGGTGGAAAGCTGCCATGAGCAGCAAGAACGTGATTACCCGTGATCAGGTGAACCTGAATGCCAACTACGTAGAGGAAAGCGCAGCAGATGCTGTGAAGAACATGGGCATCGGTACCAATTTCGGCAACTGCACAGATGTGGTAGCCATGTGGATGAACATGAACAGCAATTCTGTTACTGATTTCGAGAAAGCTTGGGGACAGGAGCCAACGACCAAACCGATGGTAGATTTCCTGAAGAAGAACGGTTTTAATTCTGTCCGCATCCCAGTTACCTGGTTCCAGCACATGAAGGCAGACGGAACCGTAGATGAAGCCTGGATGAACAGAATACAGGAAATCGTTGATTACGTGATTGATAACGGTATGTACTGCATCCTGAATGTTCACCATGATACAGGTGCAGACGATAAGGATGTGAAGCACTGGATCAAGGCTGATGAAGCCAACTATAAGGAGAACAAGGAGAAGTTTGAATATCTCTGGACCCAGATTGCCACCCGTTTCAAGAACTACGACCAGCACCTGGTGTTCGAAGGTTACAACGAGATGCTTGATGCCGACAACACCTGGAATGCACCAAAGAGCGCAAGCAGCTACAATGGCTTGAATGGTTATGCCCAAAGCTTCGTGAATGCAGTTCGTGCCACTGGTGGCAACAACGAGACCCGCAACCTCATTATCAATACCTATGCTGCAGCTAATGGTGACGACGTATTGAACAACCTCGCCATCCCTACCGACAAGGTGGATGGTCATATCGCCGTAGAAGTTCACACCTATGCTCCATGGGATTGGTTTGCCCAGAAAGGCAAGTGGGATGCTTCCTGCAGCAATGAAATCAAGAATATGTTCACCCGTCTGAACAATAAGTTCATCAGCAAGGGCATTCCTTGCATCATCGGTGAATACGGTACTCACGGAAGCAAGAGTGTCAGCAAAAACAGTTCTGCCAGCGAGATTCAGGCTGCTGCCGACCAGGCTGCCGACATCGTTAAGCAGGCAAAGGCTTACGGCGTAGCGACCTTCTACTGGATGAGCATCTTCAGCGAAAAAGACAGAACGGTTCCTCAGTGGACACTCCCTACAGTAGTGGAAGCAATGAAAAAGGCTTATAATGAATAACAAATTATGAGAATCAAATATATTATATTGATGTTCGCGGCCCTCCTGGCTTTCTCTTCATGCGGTGAGAAGAAAAAGAAATCGTATGACGAGATTGCCATGAGCGGTCTCACAACCCGCACAGAGAATCTGAAAACCAACATCAAGGCGTATGCCAACAAAGGTACGCTGATAGGCCAGATGTATGGAACCTTAACCGGAATAGGCTGGAACCGCTGGCAATGTGACAGCGACCGATGCGACCTGAAAACTCTCTGCGGTTACAGACCGGCTGCAAATGGATATGAGTTGGCTGGCATTGAAAATGGAAAATCACAGAACATAGACGGCGTTCCGTTCAAGGCTATCAGGGAAGATGTGCTGAAACACTTTCGTAAGGGAGGCTTACTCATCATGAACTGGACAATGCCTGATTATAACGGCAATGATGATATGCTGGAGGAATATACCAAACAGGTTGCCAAATATCTTGATACACTGCAAGATGGTTATGGTATCAAAGCACCTGTAGTACTCAATCTTCTTCCTATAGACGGTAAGACATGGTACTGTAAACTCAGCAAAGACGACTATATCAGTCTTTACAAGAAGATACAGGATCTCTTGGATGACGAGGATGTAACGAATGTAGTTTATAGTTATTCTGAAACCTACCAGCCGGGCAAGAATCTGATGGATCGCTATCCGGACAACAAGATTGATGTGATCAACGTGACATATCTGCAAAGCAAAAATGCCATCGACCTCCCACTCTACCAGAAGAGCATCAAGGAGATTGTGAAGCAGGCTCTGCCTTTTGCCCAAGACCACAACAATGCCTTCGGACTGACAACAGGAGTAGAATCTATTGGTGATTCCAGTATTTTTTCAGAGACATTGCTTACAGTACTCAAGCAGCATCACATAGCTTACCTGATGTTTGGCAGAAACCAGGGAGAACCGATTGAGGAGCATTACTATACTCCATATCCTGGTGTATCGAACAAGAAGACTCATGGGTTCATGGAAATGATAAATGATGAAGTTTGTGTTTTCCTGGAAAAGCTAAACGGACTATATCTTGAACATTAATCAATGTTCGAAACGGATAAAATCAAAAAGAGAGGGCATTCACATACCCTCTCTTTTCTTTTCAACAAACTAAAAATATAACTCTATACTATTTCTGAACATACTTTTTACCATTCTTGATTACAACACCCTTATAAGACGCATTAACCTGCTGACCAGCAAGGTTATAAACCGGAGCATTCTTAGCAGCTGGTACTACAAGGGTATTTGATATATTAGTTGAAGTATTATCTTCCAATAATATATAAGCGTGAGCTATCTTGCAGCCATTATAGATATTGAAAGTTACACCACCCTTATGATATTCACCATCAACATAAGCATCTGTACCATTTTTTGCAGCCTTCTTGAAATCACCAACAGGAACAAAGATATCAAAATTCTTACCATCAGCTGCCTTCAATTCATAGGTTGGACTCCAATTATCAGAATTGGCAAATCCACCAATACCCCAACCATTGCGAGATGCATAAGGATCTGTCGTATTCTCGAAGCTTAGTTTCACCTTTGTATCATCAGCATATTTGTCAAATTCTGAAGCCAAAATAGTATGACCTTCAACCAATGTCAATTCAACCTCAGTCTGCTTAACCGCATTTTGGAAATAAGCACTCTTGAAAGTGACAGTCTTAGGAGCTCCATCTACACACTGCAAATAAATCTGGCAAACAACGTTCTTATGATCAGCATTCAGTGGAACAGTAATCTTATTGTCGGTACCCATTGCAGTTGAGCAAATTGCTTTACCATCATCACCTTTGGCATCATATTCTACAACAACCTGAACATTAACCTTATCAGAATTTTCAATCTCTAACACGAAATCATCGTAATCAGAGCAATCCTTACTGCCAAGCCACCATCCTGGGCGATAGCTCCAATTTTCATGGAATGTAATAATTTTGGTCGTTGCATCATACCAAACTGTTTCACCATCCTTCACATTGTTGCTTGGCTCTCCAATATCAAGAGTAGCTGCGTTAGCAAACATAGCAAATAATACGCCACACACGAGAGTAAATAACTTTTTCATAAGCTCTTAAAAATTTTTTTATAGGTTTAAATATTGTTTTTAGAATCAATACATTAATTGGTTCTTGTCGATGGCAAATATACGACAAAAGTAGCGAAATACATGATATTATCTTGCTCATTATCAATACTATTCTTTCTACATGCCATTTTTTTAGAATTTGATGCAATTTATCTAAACTAAACTTTCGCATGTGGGTTAAGTACGGGCTAGGAACTTCTGCCCTTTCTGGGCATATTGGGTAATTTAAACCGTACAGGTCGAAAAGTTTTATGGTTGCATGCAAGCACATGAAGAAGAATACTCAAGTGGTTCAGTCAGCTAACTCAAGTGGTTCAATCAAGCAACTCAAGTAGTTCAGTTAGCGAGTTCAGACGTCTCTGTTAGCTGATGCAGACGTCTCTGTTAGCTGATGCAGACGTCTCTGTTAGCTGATGCAGACGTCTCGATAAGCTTACAGATACGTCTCC
>ERZ1031984.36-NODE-36-length-28530-cov-45.028586_pt1 | contig 28530 bp, 26 predicted proteins | sample MGYA00518166_ERZ1031984 | MGnify/ENA primary metagenome ERZ1031984 (study PRJEB33719, sample SAMN04261288) | wastewater metagenome | biome: rural village; feature: human; material: feces | host: Homo sapiens | place: El Salvador | collected 2013-01-14 ... | reverse complement strand
TACTTGTCGTTCTCAGAAGCCTCTGGGTCGCTGAGAATCTTAGCTACCTGGAGGTTGTGCTCACGACGGAGCTTGAACTCTACGTCGTGGAAACCCTGCTGTGCCAGCAAAGTAAGAGCTTCCTTAGAAACCTTGAGGATAGTCTTACCCTCGAATTCTGCTGTACTTACGCCTTCCTTAGAGATAAGGCGATACTCTGTCTTGTCCTCTCCAATCTGGAACATTGGAGCATACTTAAAATCTGGAGTTTTTGCCATAATGTTTTTTGTTATTTTAAACTGTTGAAATATTCAAGTCTAATTAATTCTCGTATTCTATTTCCTGGTCGAGGCTGTCGACGAAGTTGCGGAAAACCTCTTCCTCCACATCGCCCATGGCAAATTCTTTCTCAGCATCCTTTCGGATTTCTGCTATCCATGAGCGGCGTGCCTTGATATAGTCTTCGTGTATGCGGTTGGCATCTTCGAGTGTGATGTCACTGATGCCGTAGTAATCGCAGATCATCTGGTAGGTCCATGCCCACTGGTAGTCGCGATAGTTGGCATTGATTTCTTCAAACCGGTCGAGCAGCTGTTCTATGTTTCCGATGGTTCCTTCCTTCACATCCCTAACGATGCGTTCCTCTTCAGAAACCGGGAGCAAGAGCCCCGAAAGATCATCCCAGTCGCCCACGCCGGCATGGCTGGCAGGAGGGGTGATGGCTGGGTCGCGCTTCAGTACACGCTTCAATACGGCACCCATGTAGATGCGGAGGGCGATATCATAATATTTGATGCCCTTGTGGAGCGATGAAGCCGGTATGATATATTCGTGATAAAGATACTGCGAAACATTATCGCCCGTTACCTCGCGCAGGTTTTCAAGAATCTTCTTACCCTTCAGAATCTCGCCAACAGAATAAGGTGAAAGCCAGTCGAAGTTGACGATGCTCTTGCGGTTCTCCATAGCACGGAGGTCACGCTTAGGCCATTTCTTGATGTCGCGGTACAGACCTACGGTAGTGATGTTTCTGCCCGGGATGAGGAACATCTTGTCGCCATCTGCAATGAGGTAGGCGAAAGGCAGGTTGCGGGTGTTAGGGTGATGCATCAGCTTGCCGAAGCATACTGAGAAGGAACCCAGAGTGGCTGGCATCAGGAGATAAGCACCGCTGGCTGTTTTGGAACCGCGCTCCAGAATGCCCCAGTGCATAGGTCCCATCTTGTAGGCATGGTTGCTGAAGTTGGTGGCAGAACCGGCGTTATAGAAGGAGAACATGCCGCCGATAAGCAGACTGCTCTTATGATGAGAAGCGGTGAAAGGACCGCAGAAGGCTGCACAAGCCTCGCCATTGCTCATGTAGGAGTTGGCGAAGAATACGGAGGCTGATGCGGTAAAGCCGTTAGCCAGCTGGCAGGCTTCGCCTACGAAGCAATCCTGTATCTTCACACTGTTGATTACGCTGGCGCCTTCAGCGATGATGCTGTTTTCCGTAATAACGCCTGTGCCGATATATACGTTGCCATGAACAGAGCCCAATAGCGTACAGTCGCTCAGACGGGAAGCACCGTTCACTTCGCAATAATCATTGATTACGCAGTTGGTAATCTCCTTGGTATTGATAATCTTCACATTGTTGCCAATCTGACCTCTCTCCGGCATCTTGTTGTCGATGTCGGTCTTGATGAGCTGGCGAATCTTCTCCTTCATTTCCTTGTCAGGGAAATGCTTCACCATGAAGGCTGCGAGCTGGCTGTTCAGATCGCTGAAGAGGATTACGTTGCCTTCTCCCACCTCGTTGAGTACACTCACAAGATTTCCTTCACCGTAAGTAGCTCCCTCGGTAGTTTCCATGGTCGAGATGTTTGAGATGTAGCAATCATCGCCAATGGTATAGTTGTTGATGAAATTGCCTACGTTTTCTATCAGACAGTCGTCGCCTATGGTAACATTGCGCAAGGTGGCGTTGTTGATGCCCGAATGCTTTACGAAGCCCTGGCTCACCTCCACGTTCTTGTTGAAGGATCCGATGTTTATTTCGCCGTAGAGCATCACGCGGTGCATGAAGTTGGGCTTGAAATCTTCTGATACATTGACTGAGGTCCAGTCTTCGGCCCAGCAGTCGTTATGTTTAAGCACCTCGATTTCCTCGGTGGTTAAAGGTCTGTAATCATTCATAACTTACTTGTTGTTTATGTTCTTACTCATAATCCTGGTACAGGAAGTCGTTGTATGGATACTTCTGTACGTGCAACTCTCTTACTTTCTTGTAGAGTATCTCGCGGAATTCGTCGATGTTCTCCTTGTTCTTTGCCGAGATGAAGAGGCAGTCCTCATTGAGTTTTGCCATCCAGGTCTTCTTCAGGTCTTCCAGCGGGATGTTCTCTTTCTCCATCGGTGTGAGGTCGTCTTCCTCTTTTTCTACCCATGAGTAGTTGTCTATCTTGTTGAAGATAATCATCGATGGCTTATCGGCGCAATCCAGTTCCTTGAGCGTATTCTCTACTACCTGGATCTGCTCTTCGAAGTCGGGATGTGAGATGTCTACTACGTGCAGAAGAAGGTCGGCCTCGCGTGTCTCGTCAAGGGTACTCTTGAATGAGTCGACCAGGTCGGTTGGCAATTTGCGGATGAATCCTACGGTATCGGCAAGGAGGAACGGCAGGTTGTCTACCACTACCTTGCGTACGGTGGTGTCGAGGGTGGCAAAGAGTTTGTTCTCTGCAAACACCTCGCTCTTGCTGAGCAGATTCATGATGGTAGATTTACCTACGTTGGTATAGCCCACCAGTGCCACGCGCACCATTCTGCCTCTGTTTTTTCGCTGTGTAGTCTTCTGCTTGTCGATTTCTGCCAGTCGCTCTTTGAGGAGACTCATTCTGCCGAGGATGATACGGCGGTCCATCTCGAGCTGGGTCTCACCCGGTCCACGCAGACCGACAGATCCCTTACCGCCACCAGATCCTGAACCACCACCCTGTCGTTCCAGGTGAGTCCAGAGTCTTTGCAGACGAGGGAGCATATAGCGGTATTGCGCCAACTCTACCTGGGTTTTAGCCGCAGCGGTTTGCGCACGCATGGCGAAGATATCAAGGATGAGTGAGGTGCGGTCCAGAATCTTCACCTGCAATTCCTGTTCGATGTTACGGATCTGTTTGGCAGAAAGCTCATCATCAAAGATGACCATACCTACTTCTCTATCTTCCTCTTCTTCGTTTTTGATATATTCTTTGATTTCTTCGAGTTTACCCTTACCCACATAGGTGGTCTGGTTAGGAGAAACCACCTTCTGCGTGAATCGCTTCACGGTGACAGCCCCCGCAGTATCGGCAAGAAATTCCAACTCGTCGAGATATTCTTTTGTCTTGGCTTCGTCCTGCGTCTTGGTAATCAGACCCACGAGTACAGCGGTTTCCGCCTTGACTTCTGATATTACAAATTCTTTCATCTATTTTCTTTATATATATAATAATGTGAAAAGATAGTGCAAAGATAGTGTAAAATACAGAGAAAACAAAATATAGCGTTAATATTTTAACTTTTTTATTAATGTGACAGAAAATATTCAAAAGACACAAAATACACAGCTGCATATTAGCCACAACAGCGCACAAACGGTCTTTTTGGTGCGCAAAATTTGTAAACGTTTACGTGGTTTTTTGCTAAATAAATCGAGAATAATTTGATTTATATCAATATTTGTCTTAATTTTGCACCCAGAAAAAGAATTGATTTTCAAAAACGAACAAATCATAACTACATAAAAAACACAAACTGCTGAAACATTCAAAAACTTCAAAAGCCTCGACGTGATGTCGGGGCTTTTTGGTTTCTTCTCATTCAGGAGTGATTTTTGTTGTACGCTACAGTAACAGAAGCTGGAACGTCGGCTATACTGCTGTTGCGTCATAGACAGATAATAATTTCAACCTAACAATAAAATGAAAATGAAGCAAAAAAAATGTATTGTTGGTATTTTGTTGCTCGGCGCGGTTTGTGCGCAAGCCAACAATTATGAAGTAACATCACCTGATGGCAGATTGGCGGTCAAGGTGGAGTGTGTTGATGGAAAACAGTGTATAATAAATAAAAAAGGGTGGCAGATATCTGAATCTGTCACCCTCTTTATTTTATGTTTCAATCCGTTTTTTCCGCGGATTGGTTATCTGCAGGAATTATTGGTTTTTGAAGACCAATCCATCTGCATCTGTATGATCGATGGTAATTGGCTTCTCTCTGCTAACCTCTTCTGCAAGAATCTTCTTACTCAAGTCGTTCAAGACATAATCCTGGATAGCGCGCTTTACAGGACGGGCACCAAACTCTGGGTCGTATCCTACCTTTGCCAGATACTGGATAGCTGCAGGAGTCCAGCGAAGTTCGAAGCCCTGAGGCTCCAACATCTTCTTTACTCGCTTCATCTGAAGTTCTACAACCTCGGCAATCTGCTCCTGGGTCAATGGCTTGAAGGTAATGATATCATCAATACGGTTCAGGAACTCAGGACGGAAGGTCTTGCGCAACATCTCACGGCTTGCGTTGGAAGTCATGATGATGATGGTGTTCTTGAAGTTGACTACACGGCCCTTGTTGTCAGTCAGACGGCCATCATCCAATACCTGCAACAGGGTATTGAATACATCAGGATGCGCCTTCTCAATCTCATCGAAGAGAACCACACTGTATGGTTTGCGGCGTACAGCCTCGGTCAACTGACCACCTTCATCGTAGCCTACATACCCTGGAGGCGCACCGATCAAACGGGTTACGCTAAACTTCTCCTGATATTCACTCATATCAATTCGGGTCATCATCGACTCGTCATTGAACAGATACTCAGCCAGCGCCTTGGCAAGTTCCGTCTTACCTACACCAGTAGTACCGAGGAAGATGAAACTGGCGATAGGACGCTTAGGATCCTGCAAACCGGCACGGCTGCGGCGAACGGCATCACTTACAGCGGTGATAGCCTCGTCCTGTCCGATGACTCTCTTGTGGAGCTCTTCCTCCAGATGGAGCAGTTTCTCACGCTCGCTCTGCATCATACGGCTTACTGGTATTCCGGTCCAGCGGCTTACAACCTCAGCGATATCATCAGCAGTAACTTCCTCTCTGACCATCGCTGCGCCACCCTGTGTACTCTTCAGCTGCTCCTGAATCTTCTTGATGTCATCCTCGAGCGCCTTCAGTTTAGAATAGCGGATTTCAGCTACGCGTTCGTAATTGCCTTCGCGCTCCATGCGTTCAGCCTCAAACTTCAGGTTTTCTATCTCCTGCTTATCCTGCTGAATCTTGTTGACGAGTGCTTTTTCGCCTTCCCATTTAGCACGGAAGTCATGTTCCTGATCCTTCAATTCAGCAATTTCCTTATCCAACTGCTGAATCTTAGGCTGGTCATTCTCGCGCTTGATAGCCTCACGCTCAATCTCCAGCTGCTTCAAGTGGCGGGTAATCTCATCCAGTTCTTCCGGTACAGAGTCACGCTCCATTCTCAGTTTGGCTGCTGCCTCATCCATCAGGTCGATAGCCTTATCTGGGAGGAATCTGTCAGAGATGTATCTCTCTGATAACTTGACGGCTGCGATGCAGGCATCATCCTGAATACGTACCTTATGATGGTTCTCGTAGCGCTCCTTGATACCACGGAGGATACTGATGGCGTCTACCTCGTCAGGCTCATTAACCATGACGGTCTGGAAACGGCGTTCCAGCGCCTTATCCTTCTCGAAGTACTTCTGATACTCGTTGAGGGTAGTAGCACCGATGGCTCTCAGTTCACCACGAGCCAGGGCAGGCTTCAGAATGTTGGCTGCATCCATGGCACCTTCGCCACCGCCTGCACCAACCAGCGTGTGAATCTCATCGATGAAGAGGATAATCTGGCCGTTGGCGTTGGTTACCTCTTTGATGACGCTCTTCAGACGCTCCTCGAACTCGCCCTTATATTTGGCACCGGCTACCAGCGCACCCATATCGAGAGAATAGAGCTGCTTGTTCTTCAGGTTCTCTGGTACGTCGCCACGTACGATACGCTCGGCAAGACCTTCTACGATGGCAGTCTTACCTGTACCAGGCTCACCTATCAGAATAGGGTTGTTCTTGGTTCTTCGTGACAGAATCTGGAGTACTCTTCTTATTTCCTCATCACGTCCGATAACTGGGTCCAGCTTGCCACTTCTTGCCTGTTCTACGAGGTTTTTCGCATATTTCTCCAAACTCTGATAGTTATCATCAGCGCTTTGTGATTTTACGTTCTGTCCCTGTCTCAATGCCTGGATGGCAGCGAGCATATCTTTGGCATTTGCACCAGCATCCTTCAGAATACGTGCAGCTGTAGAGTTGCCCTGTACGATAGCCAACAGGATAGGTTCTACGCTAACGAACTCGTCGCCCATTTTCTTGGCGGTATCCTCGGCATTCATCAGTATCTGGTTAGTCTCGTTGCTGAGGTACGGCTGACCGCCGCCCTGCACACGAGGCAGATGTTGCATCTCCTGACGCAAGAGCATGGCGATTTGCTGTCCGTTCATGCCCAGCTTCTGGAAGATGTAGTTGGTCACATCGGTAGCCTTTTCAAGGATACCGCTAAGCAGATGCACCGGTTCGATGGTTTGCTGACCATTTCGCTGCGCAATGTTTACGGCTTCCTGTACCGCCTCCTGCGCCTTGATTGTAAATTTGTCGAATGTCATATTAATATCTCCTTTCTTATATTATATATTCATATTTGTGTTATTTGGATGAGCGCCGGAATCTCCTCTTCGGAAACCTCCCGGTGCTTTCCTCTCATCCTTTAGCGAAACTTATGCCTATTCGTTGAAAATCAATGGTTTACTGACAATCTGTCTTGTTTTGGGTAGATAAAAGATAGAAATAAGAGAAATTCCCGGACAGAATGACAGAAGAAGGCGGTTTGAGTACGGGCTGAAGACCCAAATGCTCCAGAAGCAGCACGCCCAGAAGACCCAGGTTCCTTTCAGGGCGTGTGGGGCTTACTTGCGAAAGTTCAGTACGCGAAGAAATGATAGAATTAGAATTCGCTCAGATTGCTTATTTCTTGATTTCTCTCAATTATCTTTTAAATATCCTTTAAATAATGCTATTTTATGGGGGGAAATGTTGTGTAATCAAAATAATCTTCGTACCTTTGCACCATCATAAATTATAATTTATAAGTTCAATGGCTGAAACAAAGAAAATCAAGACAGCGTTGGTGTCTGTCTTCCACAAGGATGGCTTGGACGAATTGCTCGCCAAGTTGAATGAAGAGGGTGTAAAGTTCCTGAGTACTGGTGGTACCCAGAAGTTTATCGAATCTTTGGGTTATGAATGCGAGAAAGTTGAGGAGGTCACTACCTATCCATCTATCTTGGGTGGTCGCGTAAAGACTCTTCATCCTAAAATATTTGGAGGTATCTTGGCTCGCCGTGACAACGAGGGTGACCAGGAGCAGATGAAGGAATACGAAATCCCTTCTATCGATCTCGTCATCGTAGACTTGTATCCTTTCGAACAGACTGTAGCTAGCGGTGCTAGCGATGCTGATATCATCGAGAAAATCGATATTGGCGGTATCTCTTTGATTCGTGCAGGTGCCAAAAACTTCAAGGATGTGGTAATCGTTCCTAGCAAGGCAGAATACAGCGTATTGCTCGATATCCTGAAGAAGAAGGGTGCTGAGACTGATATCGAAGACCGCAAGATGTTTGCAGAGCGTGCATTCGGTGTAAGCTCTCACTACGATACTGCAATCCATGCATGGTTTGCTAAGTAAACTCTCGGAAAAATAAAGTAGTTAAGGAGTTAAGAAGTGGAAGAAGTCAGGACAAGTGTCTGCGGGGATTCTATCCCCGGTATATGACAGACTGTTGCCGTGGCTTCTATGCTCCTTTAACTCCTTAACTCCTTAAATAAAAAGAAAATTTTAAGCTTAAAATAATTTAGAAACGAAATGGGATTTTTTTCATTTATTCAGGAAATCGCAATGGACTTGGGTACAGCCAATACCATCATTATCAGTGATGATAAGATTGTAGTGGATGAACCTTCTGTTGTAGCCCTTGACCGCCGCACCGACAAGATGATTGCTGTGGGCGAGAAGGCTAAGATGATGTACGAGAAGACTCATGATAATATCCGTACTATCAGACCATTGCGAGATGGCGTGATTGCCGACTTTACTGCCTGTGAGCAGATGATGCGTGGATTGATTAAGATGGTTCATACTGGTAGCCGTCTCTTCTCTCCTTCACTCCGTATGGTTATCGGTGTACCTTCTGGTTCTACCGAGGTTGAGCTTCGTGCTGTGCGCGACTCTGCCGAGCATGCCGACGGACGTGATGTATATTTGATTTTTGAGCCAATGGCAGCCGCTATCGGTATCGGTATCGATGTTGAGGCTCCAGAGGGTAATATGATTGTTGATATAGGTGGTGGTTCTACTGAAATCGCTGTCATCTCATTGGGTGGTATCGTATCGAACAACTCAATCCGTACAGCCGGTGACGACCTTACTGCCGATATTCAGGAATATATGAGCCGTCAGCACAACGTGAAGGTTTCTGAGCGTATGGCTGAGCGTATCAAGATTCATGTGGGTTCAGCTCTGACCGATCTGGGTGATGAGGCTCCAGAGGACTTCATCGTACATGGTCCTAACCGTATTACAGCGTTGCCTATGGAAGTACCTGTATGCTACCAGGAGATTGCTCACTGTCTGGATAAGACCGTGGCAAAGATTGAGAACGCTGTGCTCTCAGCATTGGAGAACACACCTCCTGAGCTTTATGCCGATATCGTGAAGAATGGTATCTGGCTCTCTGGTGGTGGTGCTTTGCTCCGCGGTCTCGACAAGCGTTTGCAGGATAAGATCAATATCCCATTCCACATCGCAGAAGATCCATTGCACAGTGTTGCCAAGGGTGCTGGTATTGCGTTGAAGAATGTAGACCGTTTCTCATTCTTGATGAGATAATCAGAACTTATTCTAATAGTAAGAATAAAGTATGCGCAACCTTTTAGAGTTTTTAGCGAAATACAACCATTGGTTTGTCTTCCTGATTCTTGAGGTGGTGAGTATGGTGCTGTTGTTTCAGTATAACAGCTATCAGGGCAGTGCCTGGTTCTCCTCGGCTAATGCCGTAACGGGTAAGTTGTATGAATGGGATGCGAATGTAGAAACATTCTTCTCACTTACCAAGGTGAACCAGGAACTGACACAGCGCAATGCATATCTCGAACAGGAGGTGCAGAAACTTTCCGACAGTCTCGTGAGCGTGACTAAGGATAGCAGCATCTACCATCGTGACCAATTTGCATTGCTGAGAAACTATCGTCTGATTCCGGCTAAGGTAGTGGCGAATAGTGTCGATAAACCCGGCAACCTGATGACAATTGACAAGGGTAGCGCGGATGGCATCCACAAGGATATGGGTGTAATCAGCGGTACGGGTGTTGTGGGTATCGTGTATCTGGTGGCAGAACATTACGCTATCGTGATTCCGGTATTGAACACGAAGTCGAACATCAGTTGTATGATTCAGAATAGAGGCTATTTTGGCTATCTGCGCTGGAAGGGTGGTGTGTCTGACCTTGCCTATCTGGAAGAGGTGCCACGTCATGCTCACTTTAAATTGGGTGACTATGTGGTAACGAGTGGCTATTCTGCTGTATTCCCTCCTGGAGTGAGAGTAGGCAGGATATTGCACGTGTTCAACTCCGCCGATGGACTGTCGTATCGCGTACAACTTCGCCTCTCTACCGATTTTGCCCGTCTGCGTGATGTATGTGTAATTGATGATGCCGCCATGAAAGAGCGGTTGGAGATTATGCGTGCAGCACAGGATAGCATCGCAACAAATGGAGACAATAATCAATAATGACGTATAGTAAGAGGATATAAAAAGCAATGAGTATAGATTTAGTGAAAAGACTAGCTACCTTTGTGGTGCTCGTGCTGGTACAGGGATTGGTGTTTAATCATATTCATCTATTCAATTGTGCCACCCCCTTGCTGTATATCATTATGGTACTGCATTTCCGCCGCAACCATCCTAAATGGGCGGTGTTATTGTGGTGCTTTATGATGGGGCTTTGTGTGGACGTATTTGCCAATACGCCAGGTGTTGCAGCAGCTTCGATGACTGCCGTAGGACTGCTACAACCTTATTTGTTTGAACTTTTCGTACCGCGTGACAGCGCCGACGATCTGGAACCGTCCATGCGTTCTATCGGCGTAGGTGCATATTGCTGGTACGTATTCTTCATCATTCTCGTTTATAATCTATTGTTCTTTACACTCGAAACATTCAATTTCTTTAATTGGGTTCACTGGTTGGAATGTATAGGCGGAAGTACGGTTATCACTTATATATTGGTGATGGCGACAGAAAGTTTCAGAAAGTAAGATTCCGGATAAGTGATGAGAGAGAAAAGAACACGATTTTTAGTTTGCTATATATAATAAGGTATGTTGGATTACAATCTTGAAAAACGTAGATTCGTTATCGGTGGAGTGGCCATAGCTATTGTGGTCATTTACATGATTCGTCTGTTTACGCTTCAGATTATGAGCGACGACTACAAGAAGAATGCCGACAGTAATGCCTTCTTGAAGCATATTGAGTTTCCCGCCCGTGGTGCCATTTACGACCGTAATGGTAAGCTGCTGGTGTATAATCAGCCGTCTTACGATCTGATGGTGGTCATGAACGAGGAGAGCGGCAGGCTTGATACGATGGATTTCTGTAATTCGCTGGGTATCACGAAAGAGTTTTTTATCAAGCGAATGAACGATATCAAGGACCGTTCTAAGAACCCGGGCTATTCGCGCTATACCCAGCAGCTTTTTATGGGACAGCTGAGCGACCGGGATTTCAGTGTGTTCCAGGAGAAGATGTTCCGATTCCCCGGTTTCTATGTCCAGAAACGTACCGTCAGAGAATATACCTACCCTTATGCTGCCCATGTGCTGGGTGATGTGGGTGAGGTTTCGCAAAGCGATATTGAAGATGATGACTACTATCAGGCTGGTGACTATATCGGAAAACTGGGTATCGAGAAGTTTTATGAGAAGCAGCTGCGTGGTGAGAAGGGTGTGAAGATCATGCTGAGAGATGCCCACGGAAGAATTCAGGGTAGCTATCAGAATGGTAAACTCGACCGGAAACCTGTGGCAGGAAAGGACTTGACGCTGGGATTGGATGTCAAGTTGCAAGCCTTGGGCGAACGTCTGCTGCAGGGTAAAATCGGCAGTATCGTTGCCATCGATCCTAGAACGGGCGATGTGCTGGCTATGGTTTCTTCTCCTTCTTACGATCCGAGACGTCTGGTGGGCAGAAACCGCGGTAAGATGCACAAGTGGCTCTCGCATAATCCTTGGAAACCGCTCCTGAACCGTAGTATTCAGGGACAGTATCCTCCGGGTTCTACCTTTAAGACCAGCCAGGCGCTGACCTATCTTACTGAAGGTATCATCACACCGGGAACAGCATTCACATGTAATCATGGTTTCTCTTATAAGGGTCTGCATGTGGGCTGTCATGGTCACCCGTCGCCTATTTCGCTGGTTGATGCCATCAGTACCTCTTGTAACGGTTACTTCTGTTGGGGTCTTTACTATATGATAGGTAACCGCAAGAAGTATGGCAGCGTACAGAATGCGATGACCTTATGGAAAGATTATATGGTGAGCATGGGATTCGGATATAAGTTGGGCATCGACTTGCCTGGCGAGAAACGCGGTCTCATTCCGAATGCACAGTTCTATGATAAGGCTTACAAAGGTTCATGGAACGGACTGACGGTAATCAGTATTTCTATCGGTCAGGGTGAGGTTAACCTCACTCCGTTGCAGATAGCCAACCTGGGTGCTACCATTGCCAACAGGGGATACTATTATGTGCCTCATGTCGTGAGAAAGGTGAAGGGAGAACCGCTTGATACGCTCTATACCCGACGCCATTATACCAAGGCTTCCCGACGGGCTTACAACTATGTGGTAGCCGGTATGAGAAGTTCGGCGCTGAAGGGAACCTGTAAGATGCTCGCCCGCTACGATTTCGAACCTTGCGGCAAGACGGGTACGGCACAGAACCGTGGCCACGACCACTCTGTATTCATGGGCTTTGCTCCGATGAACAATCCGAAGATTGCCATTGCCGTGTATGTTGAGAATGGTGGTTGGGGTGCTGACTATGGTGTGCCTATCGGTGGTCTGATGATGGAGCAGTATCTGAAGGGTAAGTTATCTCCTGATTCTGAGCGCAGGGCAGCAGAGATGCAGGCCCGTAGAATCGCCTACGGATTAAGCAGTAGATAGTTTTCAGTTAACAGTTTATAGTTGATAGTTTATAGATTATGATCGATAATAAACAACCTAGTGTGCTTGCTTCACTTGACTGGTGGACGATAGGTATTTATCTGGCACTCCTCATCTTCGGATGGGTGAGTGTCTGTGGAGCCAGCTATAACTATGGTGACAACGAGATATTCAGTCTGGGTGCCCGCTCGGGTATGCAGATTATATGGATTGGCACATCCATAGCACTGGGATTGGTAATCCTGCTGCTTGATGACCGGTTTTACGATACCTTCTCGTATGTCATCTATGGCGTCCTGATACTCTTGCTCTTTGCTACGATATTCAATCCGCATAGCATCAAGGGTTCCCACTCCTGGCTGGTGTTGGGACCGCTCCGACTGCAACCGGCTGAGTTTGGTAAGTTTGCTACGGCTCTGGCGGTAGCCAAGTTTATGTCAAGCTATGGTTTCAGTATGCAGAACCTGAAGCATTTCATGGCAGCCGTAGGCATTATCGTTCTGCCGATGCTCTGCATCGTAGGTCAGCGCGAAACGGGTTCTGCCTTGGTTTATCTTTCATTCTTCCTCATGCTTTACCGCGAAGGAATGCCGGGTGCCATTCTCTTTACTGGCGTGTCGATGGTGGCTTACTTCGTAGTGGGTGTGAAGTATGAGAACGTGATGATGTGGGATACCTATACTTCTGTGGGTAAGTTTGTTGTGCTTCTGCTGGTGCAGATTTTTACGGCTGGCATGGTGAACTCCTATACGGGCGACAGGAAACAGGCACTGATAATCCTTGCCTATTCGGTAGGCATTACGCTGCTCTTCGTGCTCTTTTCTACCTATGTCATTCCGTTCGACATTGTGTGGATCCAGCTCTTCCTGTGTGCTATGCTCATCGGATTCCTGGTTTATCACGGTCTGAGAACCCGGTTCCGGAATTATTTCCTCATCTCGATCTTTTCGTTGGGAAGTATCGCTTTCTTCTATTCAGCCGATTATGTGTTGAATCATGTGATGGAACCTCATCAGAGAGTGCGTATCAACGTACTGCTGGGACTGGATGAAGATTTGGCTGGTGCGGGATATAACGTGCATCAGAGTGAGATTGCCATTGGTTCCGGCGGACTTCAGGGAAAAGGTTTCCTCAATGGAACGCAGACCAAACTGAAGTTCGTGCCTGAGCAGGATACAGACTTTATCTTCTGTACGGTAGGCGAGGAGGAAGGTTTCCTCGGTTCGGCTGGTGTGCTGCTGCTTTTCCTGGCTTTGATATTGCGGTTGATGCATCTGGCTGAGCGGCAACCTTATAAGTTCGGGCGTATCTACGGCTATTGTGTCCTGTCGGTATTCCTCTTCCACCTGTTTATTAATGTGGGAATGGTGTTGGGTTTAACTCCGGTTATCGGTATTCCGCTGCCGTTCTTCAGTTATGGTGGTAGTTCGTTATGGGGATTCACCATCCTTCTTTTCATCTTCTTGAGAATTGATGCGGGAAGGAACTTAGTGAGAAGTTAAAAAAAAAGAGTGAACAGATAGTTGATGAATCTGTTCACTCTTTTTTATTGTATCTTGGAAATCTTGATACCGATGTCGCTGACACCGGGTAGGATTTCTCTCTTCATATCATGTCTGATGGCTACGTGTATGGAATCGCCCTGATGCATCTGATAGATGTTGATAGGGAAGTTATACTGATAGTAGCTGATACCCTGTCCTTTGGTTATGCCGTTGTTGTCAATCAGCTGGCAGTTGACCGTATCTTTCTTGCATTCGCCAGGTATCTTTCTGTTTCGGTGATAAACCGTCTGTTCTACGATGAGCGTAAGCCCCATGAACGGATAGGCACCTGTAATGCGAAGTCCTAGGCTTTGCTTGTAATGCCCTGCCTCGAGTAGAGGTGATACTTCGAATGATAGGGTGTCGTTCTTCTCCCATCCTGCAATCGGTGTATGAGCATACTCATCGTATACGGTCGAACCGCTGCAGGCAGAGAGAATGTGAACGATCGCTGTCAAAACGATGAAATAAACTGTCTTTTTCATCTTTTTCTAGCTCCTATTCTTTATTCCTGTGGGGCATTATTGCCCTGTGGCTTGTTTCCACCCTGAGGGGCGTTATTGCCTTGAGGCTTGTTTCCACCCTGCGGCTTGTTACCGCCCTGCGGCTTGTTTCCCTTGTTAGGACGTCTGTCGTTTCTTGGCTGGCGGTTGTCACCCTTAGGATGATTGCCCTGATTACGGTTGTCGCGGCGCTGGTTGTTTGGCTTGCCTTCATTCTTCTGAGGTTTGTTGTCGCCATTCTGCGCGCGGTTCTCGTTCTTCTGAGGCTTGTTGTCTCCCTCCTGCTGGCGAGGTCCCTTGTTCTTATTGTTCTTCTTCTTCTTTTTCTTAGCCTTGTCAAAGCGGCTCAAATCAGCTTCGGCAAGCAGGTCGACTGGCTTGGCTACAGGTTTTGCCTTACCGTCTTCCAGCAGACTCAATGGCTTCTCGCCCTGACGGTTCATTTCGATAATTGCCTTGGCACGCTCGATGCTGATGGTTTCGAGGTTGGAAGCAAGGTTCTTGTCAGAAGAGTAGGTGATAAGACCAGCCAGGATATCCACCTTGAACTGATGGAAATCACCATCGGCTGTCTGCAGTACGGCATCCTTAGGAGGTAACTTTCTGCTAGCCTCTACATAGTTGTCTACCTCGTAGTTGAGACAGCACTTCAGTTTTGCGCACATACCGGCAAGTTTCTGAGGATTCAGAGAGATGTCCTGGTAGCGTGCTGCATTGGTGCTTACGCTGATGAAGTTCTTCATCCAGGTAGCGCAGCAGAGTTCTCTGCCGCAAGGACCCGTTCCACCGATACGGCCTGCTTCCTGTCGTGCACCGATCTGTTTCATCTCAATGCGTACATGGAAGGTATCGGCAAGAACCTTGATAAGCTGGCGGAAGTCCACACGTTCGTCAGCGATGTAATAGAAGATAGCTTTGTTGCCGTCTCCCTGATATTCTACATCACCTATTTTCATCTTCAGTCCGAGATCTTTTGCTATCTGGCGGCTCTGGATCATGGTGCCGTGTTCACGGCTCTTAGCCTCCTTGCATTTGTCAAGATCCACCTGCTTGGCGATACGGTAGATACGCTTGATATCATCCTGCGACTTGAGGTTTGCCTTCTTAATCTGGAGTTTTACCAGTCTTCCGGTCAGCGTAACCACACCGATGTCGTGACCCGGGTTAGCCTCTACCGCCACTATATCGCCCTTCTTCAGGTCGAGGTTATTCACATTGTGGTAATATCCCTTACGGGTATTCTTGAACTGTACCTCCACGAGGTCAGTACTTTCAGCATTGCCAGGTACATCGGCAAGCCAGTCGTATGTGTTGAGCTGTCTGTCCTGTCGTCCTACGCCCTTAGCGCACAGACCACGGTCGCAGCCGTTACACATCCTGAATTTCATATTTTTGTAATCCACGATAATCTGATTTATAATGTATAATTTATAATGTATAATGAATAATGACCGGGCATCTGCCCCGTTATTCATTTGAATTCTTCACTCTTCACTTTTCCCTCTTCCCTCTTCACTCTTCACTCTTCACTTTCTTAGCAGGAGGACGATGATTTTGAGCGCCATATCGAAGAAAACGATTTTGGCATTGGCATTTTGCGAAATCATGCGCTTGCTGTCTTCGAAGAGGTTGGAGATGTCTATGATGTTTGCCTCGTTGATGAAGCGGGCAAAGTTCTTGGCAAAGTTCTCCTCATCCTGCGTCATGTAGCTCAGTTCCGGATTCCGGAAGTTGTACATGAAACTTTCTCTGAGCATGTGCATGAAGTAGTCGAGCATGCGTTTCTGCTTTTCTCTTCCGAAGGTTGCAATCACATCGGTCCACTTCTTGAGGTCACCAATCTTGCGCATGTAAGCCAGTCGCATCAGCATGATGAACATGTCGAGATGCTGCCGGTTTTCGTTTCCTGCATCCAGTTCTTCGAGTGCGAGGTTCCAGTTGCCGTTGGCGATACGGGCTATGCGGTGTGCCGTTTCTGGCTCCAGTGCCCTCCGTTCCGTCAGCGCTTTTTCCATCTCTGCTGTTTCTATCTTCTTGAAGTCGATACGCTGTGTACGGCTTCTGATGGTTTCGAGCAGCAGTTCCGGATTCTCGCTTACCAGCAGGAACACCGTCTGGCGTGGCGGTTCCTCCAGCAGTTTCAGTATCTTGTTGGCACTCTGGATGTTCATACGTTCCGGGAGCCATATCAGACTTATCTTATATCCGCCCTGACTCGACATCATCATCAGTTCGTGAGAGATGGCGTCGGTTTCTTCGGCAGTGATGATAGCCTGTTTGTTATAGTCGGCATCCGTCTTGCCCATCTTCAGCATCCAGTCGCTAATCTGGATGTAGGGACCTTTAGAAAGCAGCAGCTCTCTCCATTCCTTGATGAAGTCGAGGCTCACCGGTTTATGTTCGCTGCCCATATTGGCGGTCTTGATGGTAGGAAAGGTGAAGTGGAGGTCCGGATGTTCCCATTTCCTGAGCATCGGTGAATCGCCCAGAAGATAGCTGGCAAAAGCCAGTGCCATCGCCAGTTTGCCGCAACCCTGCGGGCCGCAGAACATCAGCGCATGGGGCAAACGGTTCTCCTGAACCATCTCCATGAGACGGTTCCATACTTCTTGCTGACCTATAACTTCATTTTTTTGCATTTAAAACAGTATTTTTGCTATTTGCTTGACGCTGTCTACAGCCGATACGGTAAAGAAGTGAACATTGTTGTAACCATGTTCGAAGAGATCTTGCACCTGAGCGGTAGTCCACTCGATACCGAGCTGCTTGGCATCATCGTCGGTTTTACATTTCAATACCTCCTGTGCGAGTTCTTCAGGAATATCGCAGTGGAAGGTTTTCGGCACTACAGTGAGCTGGCTCAACTTGGCGAAAGGCTTGATGGCAGGAATGATAGGGATGGTTACGCCCATCTGTCGCGCCTTTTCAACGAAAGCATAGAACTTTTCGTTGTCGTAGAAGAGCTGGGTAACGGCATACGCTGCGCCCAACTGTTGCTTCTCCAGCAGATGCTGCATATCCATTTCGAGGTTTGGCGCCTCTTCATGCTTCTCCGGATAGCAGGCTACACCGCAGCAGAACTTGTCGCCCGGGTGCTTGATGGGAGTGCCATCAAAGAAGAAACCTTCATTAAACTGATTCACCTGCTTCAGAAGGTCGGTGGCATGGGAATGACCATTCTCGGTTGGTGTAAACTGCCGGTCTTCTTTCGCCTTGTCTCCTCGCAGAACGAGAATGTTGCTGATGCCCAGAAACTGGAGGTCGAGCAGTTCGTACTCGATGTCTTCCTTCGTAGCACCGCTGCAGATAATATGAGGGATGACAGGTATGTCGTACTTATTCTGTATAGCGCCTGCGATGGCTATGGTGCCAGGGCGGCGGCGCACACGCTGGCGGGTGAGGAGACCGTTTTCCAGTTCCTTGTATACATACTCGCTATGGTGCGTAGTGATGTTGATAAAGCGAGGACCAAACTCGCTCAGCGCATCGATGGTACGGAAGAGTGCTGCTGTTCCGTTACCTTTCAGCGGAGGTAAAACCTCGAACGAAAAGCCTCGCTTATCGCCCTGCTGATGTAGAAAATCTGCTATGTTCATATTACCCAAATTCTATGTTTCTTCTTATTTTGGTGCAAATTTACAAAAAAAATAGGGGAAAACCGCATGTTGCACGTAATATTTATAAAGAAAAAACGTATATTATCAGGTGGGGATTGATTTTTTGCATGAAAAAAGGAGATTTCCTGCCGGTAAATGCTACGCTATTCTACAGAAAAGTGATTAAAATTTAAACCTAAGAATAATGGAACAAAAACAAACGGGCTCAAGAGCCTATCTTATTTCAATTGTGATGGTAGCCGTTTTGGGCGGCTTGCTTTTCGGTTATGATACCGCAGTTATCTCGGGAGCCGAGAAGGGTTTGCAGGCATTCTTCATGGGTGCTGAGGATTTCACTTATACCGATTTCTGGCATGGATTCACTTCTTCCAGTGCCCTCATCGGTTGTATCATCGGTTCGGCACTTTCGGGTGTGCTGGCTTCTAACTGGGGCCGTAAGCGCTCGCTGATCTTTGCGGGTGTGATGTTCTTCATCTCTGCATGGGGATCTATGTGCCCTGAGTCTTTGGTGTTGCCAAAGGGCGAACCTAATCTTACGCTTCTCGTCGTGTTCAACATCTATCGTGTGATTGGCGGTATCGGTGTGGGTCTGGCATCTGCTGTATGTCCGATGTATATCGGTGAGATTGCGCCTAGCAACATCCGTGGTATGTTGGTCAGCTGGAACCAGTTTGCCATCATCTTCGGTCAGCTGGTGGTTTATTTCGTCAACTTCTTCATTCTTGGCGATCATATTGCTCCTGCTATCCAGAGTGTGGGCAATGGTATGAACCAGATTCTGAATGGTGGCGAGGCTGCCTGGGCTATCGAAACCGGATGGCGCTATATGTTTGGTTCTGAGATGGTTCCGGCGGGCTTGTTTGCTCTGCTTATCTGCTTCGTTCCGGAGACTCCCCGTTATCTTGCCATGGTTGGTCAGGATGCGAAGGCTGAGCGTATTCTGGCTCGCATCAATGGTGCTGAGGAGGCTAAGAAGATTTTGGATGACATCAAGAATACGGTTACTGAGAAGAAAGAGAAACTGCTTACTTACGGTGTGCTCTGTATCTTCGTAGGTGTGATGCTTTCTGTATTCCAGCAGGCTGTAGGTATCAATGCCGTGCTCTATTATGCTCCTCGTATCTATGATGCCATGGGCTTTGACAATCCGATGGTCTTGACCGTATTCAATGGTATCGTGAACCTCGGTTTCACCTGTGTGGCTATCTTTACGGTAGAGAAGTTGGGTCGTAAGCCTTTGCTCATCACCGGTTCTCTGGGCATGGCATTGGGTGCCATCGGTGTAGCCATCACCTTCGGTAATCCTCATCTGCAGTTGTTGTGCATGGTATCTATCATGGTTTACTCTGCATCATTCATGTTCTCTTGGGGACCAATCTGCTGGGTACTTATCGCCGAGGTATTCCCTAATACGATTCGTGGTGCTGCCGTAGCGATTGCCGTAGCCTTCCAGTGGATTTTCAACTGGATTGTTTCTACCTCTTTCGTTCCGATGGCTAACAGCCTGGGTTATTGGTTTACCTATGGCCTGTATGGTGTTATCTGTATCCTCGCTGCCATCTTTGTATGGAAGCTCGTTCCTGAGACCAAGGGTAAGACACTGGAGGATATGACCAAGCTTTGGAAGAAAAACTAAGTTCTTATTCTGTGAAATATCAAGACCGCCAGGCGTAGAAAGAAACGCCTGGCGGTCTTTCTTTATGCCCCCGGCTCGTCAGCTTAATCCATACCATGATATGACGGCGCGCTGTCGCCCCGTCGGTTGTGTCGGGAAAGTAGAGCAGACCAAGCTCGGTCTTGCTGTACATACGTTGAGGATAATTCATAAGCTTTATATTTTTTATGTTGCAAAAGTAATATTTATTTCAGACTTATGCAATTTTTTTGAAGAGAAAAAATGCATTTTAATAGCTGATTTGTTGAAAAAAAAATCTTTTTCTTCCCGTATTACGTATAGTATAATTGATGTAAATGTATATATATAATATACTTGGTATAGTATAGAAAAGAAAATTCTCGTATAACTATCTGATATTCAGCAACATGTATTTTCGTGATTTGCCCTGGTAGTCATTCGGGCATATCAGAAAATACATGATTGGCCCTGATGGTACCTATTATTGGCCCTCATGGTACCCTCTGAAAGACTAAATTGCCCTGATAGTCATTGCTCACCCAAATGAGGTGAAAAAATGATGTTCTTCCGTTTACCAACTGATGTGGCTGCGTCGGGTTAAGGATATGGCTGAACTGGGTTACGCAGACGGCTGGATTCGCTTACTCAGACGGCTGGACTCGCTGATTGAGCCACTTGAGTAATCTGACAGAGCCACTTGAGTAAGCTGATTGAGCCACTTGAGTAAGTTAACTGAGCCACTTGAGTAAGTTAACTGAGCCACTTGAATATTCTGCAGCATACGCTTGCGTGCAAAAGTATACATAATTGAGCCAAATAGAGCACAACTGGTACTTATCGTACCAAAGTGGACAAGTGGGGCACCGCCGATGTTGTATCTTTGTATCAGCATTCGGGAAGAGACCGGTGCACAACATGATTATTCACAATTTTAAAATTTTATGTATTATGGCAATTAATTACAGTTTAGTAAAGCTTGCGTCAAAATTTGGTGACAAAGCAGGAGTTCCTCTTTTCTACGCCCGTGCTCAGATGAAAGACTCCATTTCGCTCAAGAAGTTCGCGAAGTTGATCTCTATGCAGACCACTGTATCCTATGCGGATGTAACAGCCGTTCTGATCAGTATGCAGGAGAACATGATCATCGAGTTGCAGCGAGGCAACCAGATTGATTTCGGCGAGTTGGGCAAGTTCCGCCTCCAGCTTACCAGTGAGGGTGCTGCAACCGCTGCCGAATTCAAGAGCGACATCAACATCAAGGGTGTGAACATCCAGTTTATCCCGGGCAGCGATCTTGCTAACATCTTCGTAGGTATGGAGTTTGAGCAGGTTGCATCACGTGCCGTACAGAAGGCTGCCCTCAAGGCTGAGAAGGAGGGTGCCAAGACCCTCGACATCGAGGAGGCTAAGAAAAAGCCTGCCAAGGACAATGCTCCTTCTGGCGGCGATACCACGGGTGGCAACACCTCTGGCGAACAGACCGGCGGCACAGGCAGCACTGGCAACGGTGACACAGGAGACGGATTAGAATAATTAACCTTTTAAAACAGAATAGATTATGACAGAAAAGAACAAGCAGAAATGGAATGAGATTCTCAAGTTTGCAGTAACCGTACTGACAGCTCTCCTCGGGGCGTTGGGCGTTTCGGCAGGTGGACTTTAGAGTGAAGCCTATGAGAGACATCGATATGATAGTGGTGCATTGCAGCGGCAGCCGCTGCGATCACCGTTATACGATGAAGATGCTGCGCTACGACCATGTTCATAACAACGGCTGGACTGACATCGGCTACCATTACTACATCACGCTGGATGGAGTGGTTCATGCCTGTCGCCCGGTAGAGCGTATGGGTTCTCATGCCCTCGGTTACAATGCGCACAGCATAGGCATCTGTTACGAGGGTGGTCTTTCGCCCTCGGGCTGCATCAGCGACACCCGCACTCCTAAGCAGAAGGAGGCGATGAAGCATCTGATCCTGGATCTTCACCACCGTTTTCCGGGCATCCGGACCATCCTGGGGCATCGCGATTTGCCTGGCGTTCAGAAAGCCTGTCCGTGTTTTGATGCCACGAAGCTTCAGTACCTCCTGGATGCTTCCTGATTCTCTTCCATTAAGAGGGTTTTTCATGAGCAGAATCCCTCCGAATTTATTTAACAAGTTAGGGCGCATCCAATCCGGATGCGCCCTTTTTCTTTGTCGTCATATTTCTTTCATTCAACACTCAACATTCAACATTCAACACTCAACTATCCCAATACAACATTGGCAGGAACGCCGAGGTTGTGGTATATGTTTCTTGCAACATCAAAATTAATTGCACGACGTCCATGGAGAATATCACTTAATGCGGTTGTTGACACGCCTATAGCTTTTGCAGCCTCCTTTTGCTTGTAGCCTTTTTGGCGAAAAGCAACTTTGATGGCAGCTATGAGTGAAGGCTTAACTCGCCATGGATGGGGATCAACTTCGCATTCCCAATCGTAAGCAGCTTCGCTGAGGACCTTTAATTCTTCCTTTTCTACTTCGCTGAGAAAGTCCATGCCGCCCAATTGGGTGCCCTTTGCAAGCAGAGCCTCCATTCGTTCTTCAATTTCATTATATGTTTTTTCGTCTTTAATAGTCATAGTTATATATTTTATTTGAACTTTAATATCTTCATAATCGTTTATTTTTGCTGCAAAAATAGTAAAAAGTTCTCAATACAGTGAACTTTCTGCAAGAAAAGAAATAAATGTTTGCAATATTTAACTTATACAATAACGATAAATTTCCGATTTTGTCATTTGCGGGTTTGGATTATATAGCTCAAAGAAACGTTTGAATTAGCGAAAACAGTTTGTGCCAATAATGAGGCGATTTCACCTCAAAATGCAATACTATCGTGGCAAAATCCCCATTTCAGACTTAAATAACTATAAAAATACATCCACGAAGTCCTATTTCTCATTAAAAATGTGTATCTTTGCGAAAATAAAAACGTGTGTGCGCATTTATAATGTCGCTATCACGCTCAACAAAGACCATCAACAAACCCGTCAGGAAAACAGCCTGTCAGGGAGTGAAATAAAAACAAGGGACTCTCTTGTGGTGTAAAAAGGGCTTGGTCGCCTGTTGAGACATCACTTGGGAGTCTTTCTATATAAAAGCAGATGCCCCACCTCGTAAGAATAGCACAAGCTATATCGCGAATGAGCAGGAACAAAATAAAAGATGTTGTATGAGAATAAATACAGACATTGAGACACTGGGTAAAGACAACTTGCAGATATTCCATGGCGATGCTTTGGAGGTATTGCAAGCCATTCCAGATAGTTCTGTGGATTTAATATTTGTAGATCCGCCATATAATATTGGCAAAGACTTTGCTGGCAGAAAAGATAAGTGGAAAACTGATGACGACTATCTGGAATGGTGTTATCAGTGGATTGACTTGTGCATCAAAAAATTAAAGCCGACCGGGGCTTTCTATGTAATGACTTCCACACAGTTTATGCCCTATTTTGACTTGTATATCAGAGAACGGATGACCATTTTGTCAAGAATTGTATGGGCTTATGATAGTTCAGGGGTTCAGGCAAAACGCTATTTCGGTTCTCTCTATGAGCCAATACTATTCTGCGTTAAAGATAAAAACAACTACACGTTTAATGCTGACGATATTATGGTCGAGGCAAAAACGGGCGCAAAGCGTAAGTTGATTGACTACAGAAAAAATCCGCCACAACCATACAAGAACGAGAAAGTGCCTGGCAATGTTTGGAATTTCTGTCGTGTACGCTATCGCATGGATGAATATGAGAACCATCCTACGCAGAAACCTATCAGTTTGCTTGAGCGCATTATCAAGGCCAGCAGCAACGAAGGTGATATTGTACTTGACCCATTCTGTGGTACATTCACAACGGGATATGTTGCAAAAGAACTCGGACGACAATTTATTGGAATCGAAATACAGGAGGAGTACTATAAGATTGGGCTCCGTCGTCTGGGGTTGGCAAGCGAATACAAACATGAAAAGCTTGTAAGGGAACAAAAAACATATGAAATTAAGCATGTCCCAACAGACGTGATTCAAACAGAACTTTTTGCAAATGGATAATACATTCGAAGCATATATCATGCAATATCTTGCCGATAAATACGGCGAGCGTTCAGAGGAGTTGTATTCTTTGAGTTACATTCTCCAGTATCTTGTGAACAAGACGAAATCTGCAAATCGAGGAGCAAAGGCTCGTGGCAGTTTCGCTAACCTTTATGCCATTTATGTTATCGTTGAGGACTATCTGAAACATAATTTCGACAAGAATGGCAGTTATTCCCAGTATGAAGGTGCTCAATTCTCAGTTCTGTTCAAGAGACAGCGAGAACTGCCTTTCGGTGCAAAATTGCAGAACCATGCTTTGAATTCACGTATGAATGATGAGTTCTTCAAGTTCTTTCCGACACAGCGTGGTGTATATCCTATTATGCGTAATCTTGAGACACAACGCTACTGGTTCAACGAAAATTATCTGAAAGTAAAAGTTGGCAAAGACACCATAAACATTGCTCAGGACATCATCAATATCATTGATGCGTATGTGGAAGTTAAGCAGGACTCCTTCAAGCAGTTTATCGAGCAATGTCAGCAGCTTCAAACTATAGAAGACGAAGAACCAGAAGCAGTAAAGTCATTCATCTTATCTCTGCTTGCACCCAATGTTGATGCCCGATTGTTTGAAATTGTAAGTTATGCCATCCTGAAGTTTTTCTACAGAGGGCAGCATATCTATTGGGGGTATACGATGGAAGAGATTAGGCAAGAGTTTCTTCACCTCTACAAGACAGGACGAACAAATGCGAATGATGGTGGTATCGACTTTGTGATGAAGCCTCTTGGTCGTTTCTTTCAAGTGACCGAAACTCTCGACTTCAAAAAGTATTTCCTTGATATAGAAAAGATTGAGAAATACCCCATTTCGTTTGTCATCAAGACAGATGAAAGCGAGAAGGCACTTATGGCTAAACTGAAGTCGGATGCTGTCAAGACCTACGTCGTAGAGAAGGTTGTAAATGACTATTTGGCTTGCATAGAGGAGGTTATCAATATACCAAAGCTAAAAGCCTGCTTGGAAAAGTTGGAAGGAAAAGGAAAGGTCTCTGATGTGCTGAAAGAAATCATTTTGCAGAGTAAGGTGGAATTCAACTACGACGAAGACGAAGACTGACAATGACGCAAGCATATTTCCAAACAACTGACTTTAGTTTATACCTTGGAGATAGTTTGTCCTTGATATCCGAATTGGATGACAATACTATTGATGTGGTATTTGCCGACCCACCATATTTTCTCTCTAGTGGGCGGAAGATGGATATTGCAGGTAGAAAGGTGAGTTTTGAAAAAGGTGCATGGGACAGATGCAGGTCAACCGAGGAGATTGATGAGTTCAATGAACAATGGATTGGTGCAATTGTGCCTAAAATGAAAGAAAATGCGACCATCTGGGTCTCTGGGACTTTCCACAATATCTTTTCCGTACAACGCATTCTGGTGAGCCACAAGTTTAAAATCATCAACATTGTATCGTGGCAGAAATCCAATCCTCACGAAATTGTGGATGGGCAGCACATGACATTCTCCACAGAGTTTCTTGTTTGGGCTCGTAAATCTTACCATGGTCGTCATTTTTACAACCACGATTTGATGGTAGCTCAGAATGGCGGCAAACCCTTGACAGATGTTTGGCGTTTGACTACACCATCAACATGGGAACGAAAACAGGGCAAGCACCCAACACAGAAACCACTTCGTCTGCTCTATCGCATCATCCTCGCATCTACACGCGAAGGCGAGACCATCCTTGACCCATTTGCCGGCAGTTGCACAACGGGCATTGCTGCTAATTTGCTTGGTCGTAAGTTTATTGGCATCGACCAAAGCAAGGAATACCTTAATTACGGCATTCGGCGGTATCAGGAAATTCAAGAGCCGTCGACTGCCGAAGAGATGCTAAAGAAGATTTCGGAGAACCCAGAGGAAGTGATGGTGATGGTCAACCATGCCCGTAAGGAATTGAAGGCGAAGATGATAGAACAAGGCATCTGTTATCTGCGTGCAGGAGATTCCAAGGGTTCGCTTTTGGTAACACCTGGTTTCGAACGATTGCAATATGTACTGCTTCACACGGCTGGTGAAGATTGTCAACTGTTCAAACTTACAAAGAAAGGCACGTTCCAAATATGGACTGCCGACACGCTACGTCAGCACGGATTTGAGCCACGAAGCGCACCATACTATGTAGTGCTGCATTTTGATGGAAGGAAACCGATACCTTTCAAGAAAAGTCCTAATCTGAAGGAAGATAAATATACGTTCGCGGCAAAGATAAGGCCACTGAGCGATTTTATGGGGATAAAATAAATAGTAACTACTCATGCCCATAGGGGTGCTGAGTAGTTACGTTTCGCAAGTAAGGGAATTGATTGAAGTTAAAGAAGTTATTACTCCCTACGGTCGTTCGGGAAGTGAAGAGACAATAGTCTTCTAGCGTAAAACGTAGGATATTTGTCCCTTAACTTCCCTCTAACTTCCCTAACTTCACTTAACTTCCCCACATGCGAAAGTTCAGTAAGTAATAAAAGCGTTCTTTGTATAAATGCAACAAGGCGCAACCTTCTCACGAAGACTGCGCCTCTAATAGTTTTCTTTTTTGTTTAATTTTTAAGAGAGTATTAACATATATATATTTGTAAGTGTAAGTTTCTTACTTCTTTATTTCTTTTGCTCTAAGCTTTTTTATGGCTCGAAGAACTTAATCTGTGTTCCATTTGACAACTGGGTTCCTGCCATATTAAAGTTGAATGCTGTAGGATTTGGTTTCTTCTCATCCTTTGGATCAACTTCGTAACCATAAACGACCAAATAGGCTTCAACCTTGCTTTTATCCTGGGTAACTTGTCCGAAAGTATATCGGCTGTTTCCGCTAGAATAGCAATAGAACTTAACCTTATGTGTAGCACCACCATATTCCAGATTTACAGTAATAGCATCTGGGAAGAGCATGAACTGGATAACTGGTGTAACTGAATAGTAGTATACAACACTCTTGAAGCTAACCGGCTCACACTTCTTCAATGCTTCCTTCAGGTCTTTCGTGTCAGCATTTTCAGGAATGTAACGGGCGAAAATCTTTACAGGGAAGTTGTTTACAGTCATTACAGTGTCTTTGCCATCTCCGTAGATAGATGTAGCGACATTTAATGTGTCGTAATATTCCTTTTTTCCGTCTTTTTCTGTAACATTCTCGTCGCTCATATATTGGAGTTTGCTCATGCGGCTACCAGCTGTCTTGGAATAGCAGGTCTGCTTTTCTAGTTGTGTGAGCGGCTGATAATGGCTGTTGTTATCATCGCCTGTGTTACAAGAAGTGAATGCGAAAGCTGCAACGAAGGCAGCTGCAATTGAGAATAATTTGATTTTTTTCATTTTGCTATTATGTTTTGATTCTTATTTTCTCATATTTCTCAGCCTAAATGTACCCCGATATGGTTGTTCGAGGCTCTTCAGTCCTTGTATAAAACAAGAAAAGGCGGGAAACTTGCATCACTTTTAGTTAATCTCTGTTAATGCTCTTCACTTGTCCATTTCATAGAGCACTTTTGCCAATGTATTGTAACCTCTGACTTTCAGTTCTTAGTTGTTTGAGCTTTTTACTGTGTTATGTCTAGGTTTGTCCTACATAGCGATGCAAAGTTAGTGTTTTATTTTGAAATGCGCAAGAAATTTATGATTTTCTTTCTCTTTTTCGCATAAAAATACTACTTTTGTGGAGATTTTAGGGATTATTCACCTAAAAGCGAAATGAATTGTGTAGACTCTGAGTCTCATGGAAAATGAATTAATGATGAATCTGATATGAAAAAGAAAGTAGGTACATTTAAGATTTGGCTGTTGGCGATAGCTGCAGTAGTGGCGTTTTCTTTCTTGCCGAAGGTTTCTTCGCTGGCAACAGAAGATCAGGCACTTGTTGTAAAGGAGAATAAGCAGGAGGCTGCTGATGCTGCGGGCGATGAATCGTCTGCAGAGAATAAGCAGGAAACTGCTGGAGAGAACAAGCAGGAAACTGCTAGAGAGGGTGCGAATCTGGAGGCGCAGGGGCTGGAGATTCCGGTATCTAAGGTTAAGGTATCTGAAACCATCAAGCATCGGTTGGCTTATACGGTATCTTATAATCATGATACGCGACAGCCGAATTGGGTAGCCTGGGCGCTGACGGGGGAGCATGCATCTGGTAAGTTGCCGCGCGGTAAGTTTGCTGATGATGAGGAGATGCCGGCACCCGTGGGTACTTTGGCGGATTATTACAACAGTGGATTGGACAGGGGACACATGTGTCCGGCTGGTGACAACAAATGGAGTCAGCAGGCGATGGATGAATGTTTCCTGATGACCAATATGTGTCCGCAGAACCATAGTCTGAATGCGGGTGTATGGAACACGATAGAGCAGCAGTGCCGCAATTGGGCGAAGCAGTATGGCAAGGTTTATATTGTCTGCGGACCGATATTTCTGAATAAGGAGCATCGCAAGTTGGGTAAGAACAAGGTGGTAGTGCCTGATGCCTTTTTCAAGGTGGTTCTTCATACGGGCAAGAATCCGCAAGCCATCGGCTTTATCTGCCGTAACCAGTCGCAGAAAGGCAGAAAGAAGACGGAATTCGTAAATTCAGTAGATGAAGTGGAGCGTATCACCGGCTATGATTTCTTCCCTCAGCTTCCGGATGATGTAGAGAAGAGGGTAGAGGCTAAGGCTGAAATGTTTTAGAAACGAAAAAAGGCTTTCCATTACGGAAAGCCTTTTTCTTGAAGATCTGTGACTCGCATGGGGCTCGAACCCATGACCCCAACATTAAAAGTGTTGTGCTCTACCAGCTGAGCTAGCGAGTCAATCT
>ERZ1031984.29-NODE-29-length-32189-cov-50.130298_pt1 | contig 32189 bp, 15 predicted proteins | sample MGYA00518166_ERZ1031984 | MGnify/ENA primary metagenome ERZ1031984 (study PRJEB33719, sample SAMN04261288) | wastewater metagenome | biome: rural village; feature: human; material: feces | host: Homo sapiens | place: El Salvador | collected 2013-01-14 ... | reverse complement strand
CGTTCCAACCTCTCTTATTCTCCTTTGGCTGCTTTAGAGCTTTATGTTAAAAAAACTAAGTCATAGTTTTCTCCCCCACAACTCATAGTTTCTTTCATCATAACTCATAGGTTTCTTCCCAGCATCTCATAGGTTTTGGCATCATATCCCAAGGTTTTCAAGCCAAAAAGGGCTAAAAAAAACAAACGGACAAATTGAATTTGTCCGGACAAATTGCCCGTAGCCTCACAAGATTCTTATTTTCAAGAACTTACAAACCACCGGACAAAAGAGCCGGACAAATTCAATTTGTCCGTGTTTTAAAAATCGAGGCTATTCCAGCGTCAGCCATTACTACAAAGTATAGTTTTAGAACCAGACTAACTCATTATATAAACAAATCATCTAAAAATAGCGTCTATTCCGCTACGAAACTGTATTTTTTATAGTTCGTAGCGGAATAGACGTTGTTTTAACACTTCAGTTCTATACTCGTAGAATCTTATCCATAAACCGACCAAGATAGATAAACTTTCATCTATGACTCATATTTTAACCATCATGCTTTGACAGCCTACAGCGCACTATCAGAGATTGAAAAATCAAGGAAGAATAAAGGTAGAATCCGAAACAGAAGCTTGCCAAGTTATCTGTTTCGGATTTTTTTGATACTGATTTCGTTTGGATGAGCCGATTTTTAGAGACTACTTGATAAGACTTACTTTTTACCTTTTGCTACATGAAAACGATAAATGGCGTGGATGAGCACATAACGGGGCACTGTGTTATAGTATTTCTCTACCCTGCCCTGCGCATTGATAGTTCTATCCACTTTCTTCAACTGATGGAACACATCGAATGCATCAGCCTTTACAACCAATTTTCCCTTGAAAAATGGTCGGGAAAGGCGGAAGTTCCATAATAAATTGTCATCATTCATCACAGACTCACCATATCCACGTCGACTATACATCGAAAGGTCGGTGTCAAACGAGAACCTGAAAGGAAGTGCCAATACTGCACTCAGCCCATAATGATAGTTGTAAGCATCAAGGGTTTCGAAATCCTTCTGTTCGCCATTGGAATGAAGACAGGCTACATAAGCATTCACTCCCAAAGAATGCTTACCCAGTTTGTAATCCAGACGCAAATCTTCAGAAATGGTGGATGTCTTTACTATACTCTTCTTCATCTCCACAGTTGCAGCATCACTAATCATATCAACACTGTTAACATAGCCCAAAGAGGTAACCGTATTAAACATCAGTCGTTTCCTCTTATCAACATTACCACTCAATCCTAAGCGCAAGCTTGTATTCCAGTTACCATTCACATTGGTTGGCGAGAAAGTACGCCTACCAGTGTTTTTATCATATATAAAGCCCATAGCCACTGCATCGGTGGTAGAAGTATAATCGTATTTAAGATCATACATCAGAGACTTCAAACTTCCATTATAGACATATTGCATATGATGCAACATTGAGTTCTTCAGTTTTTCATTTCCATAACGCTTTACATTCAGAGGATCTGCATCATCTATATAATCAAACAGATAGAGCATCTGAGGAGCTACCTGAGTTATAGAATAGACCAGACTGCTAGAAAACTTTCTGTTTTTTCTATTTCCGCTCCAATATAGGGTAAACTCCGGGTTCAGGAAACTTAAATTACGAGAGAGTTCCTTTTCTAGAGATGCCCTTCTATAACGCATATTCTCATGCGAGAAGTTGAAGTTCCACTGGCTCTTGAACAAAATATCATTCTTTGCATCTTCTACCACCTGCCAGGAAAAAATCGCAAACGGCTTATGCGCATCAGTATGAAAATCATACAGATAACTATTAGCCGCATCTATCGTTGAAAGATAATCAGTAACAGATGGCAAGACACCTAATTCATGATTGGCATCAGCTCCCCATCCTGCAAGTTGCTCCAAACGATAAAGACTATTCTCTTCATGAGAATACTTCTGCTCATAACCATATTGAATAGCTCCCCACAACTTATCAGAAAAATTGAAGGAGTACCCCAAGCCCCCATGATAACGATACCCTTTAGAAGACCAAGGTGCATAACGGCGACGATAATCATTATTTCCTGCAACATTGCCAGAAGCATAGTCAAGGCTATAAATGCTATATCCTTCATCATCTTTACCAAACACATCACCACCAAACTTAAGCTGCAACATATCTCCAGCTTCATTTACGATGAAATCACAACTATAGTCCAATGATGCAAGCCAACTCTTCAAGTCATTCAGGCTCTTACTTTCCACCCTGTTTATCAAGTTCTTATACAGCTCACCTGTTGAAATCGGAAAGAGACGATTCCACATCTGTTCCTGATTTTCCCAACTTTCAGCCATCAGAGCTGAATAAAAGATGGAATTCTGCTTACGGCGAGAGTAATTGGCTTTTTGGTCAATTGTCATATAGCATTTAGATTCTCTGCCACCAGGAGTCACCGTCAACATGTTGTTCATATTGAGATAGAAATTACAATACTTTGCTTCATTCATAGAACGCTCGTATGTATCCCCCGATGACAAGAAGTTGGTGCGATACGCATTCGTTTCCTCATGATTATCATAATGAGTAAGATCGGCATTACTCCTTAAGCGGAATCGGTTGAGTCTATCATCCACATTCAGGTTCACTCCCACCTTCTTTGTTGTCAATCTAGACATCGGCAGTTTCTCCGGTGTCCAGTCAGAGCCTTGCATCGGTGCACCACCATCATTCATATTATTAAAGTTGCTGAATATTGCCAACTGCGAATGGTCAGTTGTACGCAAAGCAAACAAGCGCGCCAAATACAGGTCATCATTTGCCATACCAGCATCCACATTGCCCAACCAGCCAATATTATATTGTTTCTTCAGGTTGACATCCATCACATATTCATCCTCCTCAACCTTTCGTTTGGCAAACAGATTCAGGTCAGTTTTCTTTTCATATACCTTGATGGAGTTTACCGCGTATGTAGGCAAGTTCTGCAAGAGTACCGTATTGTTACCCTTGAAGAAATCTTTTCCATTAAGCAAGAGGCTCTCCACAAACCGACCATTGACATAGATACGCCCATCCGACTTCAATTCTGAACCAGGCAACTGCCTGATAAGCGCATCGAGCATGGAACCTTCTGAGAGTTGAAAGGCATCAGCATTATACACCAGCGTATCACCCTTATGATAGAATTTCACCTTGGTGGCCGTTACTGTTACTTCATTCAACTGCAATTCATCATCCAGTTTTTTCTTCTTACGTAAGAAAATGGTAGGAAGATAACGGGTGTTCACTCGTTTGCTAGCCTTTACGTCAAAAGAAATACTTTGTGGCACATAGCTATCATGCTCAACTTTAATGGTATATTTCCGATTGTTAGTTACCCGAAAGACAAAGCCACCATCATTTTGATTCAACCTGCTATTAGAAGTTTCCACCTTAACAAGGTTTCCATCGTCATCCATCAGACTAACCTTTGCGTCATTTATAGCAGTATGAGTAACAAAGTCTTCGACCCACCCCCAGTATTCCACAGTTCTATCTTGTGCGATTATACAAAGAGGATAAAAAACAAACAATAAGACAATAATATTCTTTAATTGCTTCATAATTCCTATATCTATTAACATTCAAATGTAAAACTTAATAATTTAAGAAAAACGCAAAGAAAGTGATTTTTCTATCACTTCATCCATGTTATAATACTTATAATCAGCCAATCGTCCACCAAATAACACATATTTCTCCATATTAGCAAGTTTTTGATACTTGCTACAGAGTAGTTGCTGCAAATATATTACAAAATTTTGGAAATAGCGAAAGAAAATAGCGTTTATTTCGCTACGAAACCTTTTTTTTGCCGTTCGTAGCGGAATAAGCACTATTTTAACTCGAATTTAACACTTCTATTCTAATCCTCTGTTGACATATCTCTATTATATTGCCTTACGGATTTACCACCGGCAAAACGATATGAAACACTGAATACTATTCTATTTCGCTGCCTATCAAAAGCCTTATCCAAGTATCTGCTCTCAAAACCAGGAGACTTTGTCTCTGTTATCATATCAGAATTAAAGAAGTGGAACATAAGACTATAAGTCAATGTCAACTCTAGTTTCTTTTTCAACAGGAACTTCTGGATAGATACATACGGGTTCTCGAAATTCGACGAAGACTTAACTTGTGGAGAGATCGTAAAATTCTTGCTATAAGAATAGGACATCGCAAAGTTCATATCCCATCTTGGCTGATAGTACTGCAAAGACGTAACGCCTTCTACCGTCTGTATGTGGTTAGAAAATTCGTGATAACTTGCCTTGGCATTTCTATATTTCAAATCTGCCTTATACAAGAAGTCTCTACAGAATCTCTTAGTAAACGATACGGAAGCCCACCATTCCCTGTAATCAGTATTCTGGAAGACACTTGCCACATACTTGCCCGGTACACCATTCGGCAATGTTCCTTCTCGAATTTCAGTTATGGAATTGAAACTATTTGGTGAATACACATACCCCGTCTGGAAGTTAAAGCACCACCAAAGATCTATCCAATAGTTGATGCGATGAGTAACATTGGTCTTGAGCCACGGATTACCACCTACCCAAGACAGAGAATCGGTAAAATAACCATATTCACTAGATAGATTCTGGTCTGGATAACTGGTGGAACAATCATAGTTTAAGCGCATCCAATTACGTCTGGTCAGCTGATAATAGGCCATGAAACTTCCACCAACTGGCATCTGAGTTTTCTTGGCATGATTGTTATTCAAGCCCACATGCTCTGCCCAACCGGAAAACATCAATTGAGCATTATTATCAAAACGCCAATTGAGACTTGCCCACAGGCGATTTCGCAAATAGCTATTGGTGTTCAGCTTTTCGCCGGTATCATTATCTTCCCTCTTGTAACTTTTCCATGTATTCTCATAACCGGCATTCAATGTAAGATGACCATTGGCAAAATTGGTCCATCCACTTATACGGAAGCGAGTAAAGTTCATATGGTCCTGGAAATGATTATTCAGCACAAATCCCGTACTCTCCGACTGATCTGTAAGACTGCGGGTTGGAGAAAACCTGTAATTGAAATCGGCAGTCCATCTTACTCTTCCCACATTGTTACGATAGAACACAGCCATCGAATGTTCACTATCTCTCACATGGGTGCGTATATCGCGAGTCAGCCTTGTCTCGGTATGAGTATTCTCATCTGTCCGCAATATAGTATAATGATTATAGGTATCATGATCACGCCCTGCACCGTATTGATATACAAACGAAAGAGACTGATTTTTCTGTATGGCATAATCCAGGCTAAGCAATCCCGAACGGTATCTTTCAAATGTGATGATATTCCTGACACCATCAGGATTGTTCACTAGCGTTTCCTTGATTCCATTCTGTAGGTAATTCTTTGACCAGTTCGTGTCATACGCACCTTGTCCAAAATAACCATAGGCAAAAGCATAAATATTCCACTTGTTTTTGGTATATGAAAAATTTGCCGTCGTATTCTCAAAGATGTATTTCTTGTCATTCTCGCCGTTCAGATTGAAGCCTTCATTATTAAAGAGCATGCCTTCATAGCCTTCATAGTTCTTCTTGGTATGCAAGTTTATCAATACATCATAGCCTTGGTATTGCCCTTGCGGTTTATCAATCACCTCTACTTTGTCAAAGCGGATATGCTGAATATTCCGCAGATAGTTCATATCTTTTTCTACGCTATCTACCAATACTATAATATTGGAGGAATTGTGATAAGTTAAAGAACGGTCTACAAAGTTATAAGTAAAATTAGGCAGCTTTCCCAACATTTGGATAGTACTAACTGTACCACGACGCAAATCCCTGGTTATTGCTACTTTCATCCTGTCACCACTTTGCAGAATAGAGCTTCCCTTTATGTTGACTTCTTTCAACGTGTCAGTTTTCCATATTCCTGTATGCAGGGAATCATCTTGTAATGATTCTCGCATCACACGATTAGTAGCCATTCCCTGAATAGCTACCATCTGCACCATAAAGAGTAGAATTAAAATCTTTCTCATAACTTATTCACAATTTATTAAATATAACTTTTTTACCAAGAAGAACCATTTTTATTCCAGCGTCAGCCATCCATCTTCCGTCCAGTTGATTTTCTTCTGAACCAGGATGCTGGCGCCATTCTTTGGCACGCTATAACCATGACAGAAGAAGAAATCGCCATCAGGGAAAGAGTAGGCAGAACAATGACCCGTCGCCTCATATTCTTTCTTATCGCCTTCCAGAATCAGCGTACCTCCGCCATTGCGCATGTCTCTGCCTGCCTTATCCAAATAAGGACCGGCAACCTTCTTGCTTCTGCCCACGGCAACACGATAGTTGCTCTTGATGCCACGGCAGCAGTAATCCCAGCTCACGAAGAGATAGTAATAACCACCATGCTTCATGATGAAAGGAGCCTCGATGGCATTGGTACCGGCAAACTTAGAAGTAGGATTCGGTTCTGCTGATGCATCACCCACGGCATGACGGCGGGCGATGGTCTGAGGCTTGGCGCCCTTCTTGACATGCATCGACTTCTTATCCAACTTAATCATCTGGATGCCATCCCAGAAAGACCCCCAGGTAAGCCAAGGGTTTCCCTTCTCATCAACAATGAAATTCGGGTCGATGGCATTCCAGTTGTCTCTATCACCCTTAGAGGCGACGAGGCAGCCCTCATCCTTCCATCCATCCTTATCAGATAAGGAAGTATTGCTCAGCAAGCCGATGGCAGAAGTATTCTTGCCAAAGGTAGAACAGGAATAAGCCAGATACCACTTGTTCTTGAAGCGGATAACATCCGGAGCCCAGATATGCGTGGTAAAACCCGGTACACTATCATGCGTCCATGCCGGAATCTCGCTGTTCTTGAGCACGCCCTGAGGAACGATGGTCCAATGCTTGCGGTCGGTGGAAGTCATCTGCGTGATGCCATGACCTGTGCAGTAGAGATAGTACTTGCCATTCTCATACGCCATCACGGGGTCGTGGACAAAAGGAGTATCTACCACAATCGGTTCCTGCGGAGCATTCTGTGCCATCATCTGGCAACCACCTTTTACAACAGGAGCAGCAATGAACATTGCTGCTCCCAATAGTATTTTAGAAATCTTCATATAATTACACCTTATTATATATAAGAGGATTACTTGTTCACAAATTTCTTTCCGTTCACAATCACTACACCCTTGTAGCTCTTGTCTACCTGCTGACCGGAGAGGTTGAACCACTTACCATCATTCTTCTTCTGAATAATGATAGGGTTCGAGATGCCTGTAGAAAGGCTTGAGCCGTCGATGTAAGAGCCCTCATTTACGAAGAACAGGTTAAGCTGGCTAGGCTTGCTGGCGATGGTGGTTGAGAATGAGTAGTTATATACCTTCTTACTGGTAGTTGTGATTGTGGCTGTCATCTTGAAGGCACCATTAGCAGCATACTCCACAGTCATGTCAACCAAAGACCCGTTCATATCATTCTTGAAGGTATCCCAAACATAATTGCTTACACAGCCCACATTGGAATTTGCGGTATTGTTCCAATTATCGCAACGGATGCCGAAATACTCGATATAGCCAGCCACACCATGTGTCTTGTTGGCACCATACAAAGCCCAGTTGCACCAGTTGTTTGTAGCATTACTATAGTTATAGAACTTAAACTGAACCTTCTTACCAGCCTGCAACTTATAATCTGCCGAGAAGTTGGTCCACCAAGCAGAAGTTGTATTCTTCTGTGCAGAAACAGGATAGTAAACCGGAGTCGTTTCCTCTGCCTCAGCATCGATGTTCAGGGTATAATCCTTAGTATATTCATAACCATCCTTGCTGATAGTCATGGTCATGGTGACCTTACCCTTGCCTTTTACTACGCCCTCATCGGTCAGAATAGAAGGATTGCTTGACTTCCAGGAAATGGTAGCACCGAGATGCCCCTCTGTTGGGAGTTTTGGCTTTGAATTCAAAGTTGCACCATCTGCGAAAGGAACGCTGGTCTTATCCAATGTATATTTGATAGCCGCCTTGGCATCAGCCTTGCTTCCCCAGATACTCAAACCGCGAGTCTGCAAGCTGGCACCACCTGATGTAGCCAAACCATCAGAAGAACTGAGGGCTGTGAAGCAGAGCGCTTTGATATTGGTATAATCGATGGTCTGCTCGGTAAGCACACCCTTGAACTTCACCTCTGCATTGGCTGTAGCAACACCCTTCAAGGTAAGATTGATGTAGCTTGTACCGCTCACCAGTTCCCATTTTCCGGTATACTCGCCTGAGATAGAACCATCTGCATTGAGATGGATGGTAACAGGCTTCTCATAATCCATTGCTGCCGTATTCTGACGGTAAGGATGAGCTATTATCTGATAATCACCCTCTACCTTTGTTGCATCATAGAGCTGCTGGGTAGCAATATCATTATCAGTATAAGTCTCGCCGCTAAACTCGTAAGGAGCAGCAACCAGCCAACCGTCCTGGTTAACGAAGAGTTGATGTACACGAACCTCATGCTCCTCATCTCTGTTCAAGAAGCGGGTATGGTAAACGATGAGTGCTCGTCCCTTATGGTCTACGATGGCTGAATTATGTCCCTGAGCCAGTTCAGCATTAGGCATGGTTTCCCACTGGTAGTTGCCGAAGAGTTTCACACCCTCGTCGCGCTTGGCATCGCCACCGAAGTTGAGGATATACTTGCCATACATAGCATCAATGCCCGTTGAAGTAAGACAGTCCTTATAAGGTCCGTCAGGTTTCTCCGAACGGAAAACACGAATCTGATAGCCACCGGCAGCCGTCAAACCGCCATAACTCATAAAGAGATAATAATACTTGCCCACCTTCTGGATATAGCTTGCCTCGCCGGAAACATAATATCCACCGGCAATCTTCTTGCCGAAATAAGGGTCGCTGGTACAGTTGGCATTGGCAGCACCCGGAGTAACGGTCTTACCGCTTATCTGATAAGGGAAAGTATAAGTATAGTCACGAAGACCATTGGTCTTATCGAGTCTGATCATGAAGATACCACCCGACCATGAGCCGTAACTCATCCAGAGATTATCATCATCATCATAGAACACACATGGGTCAATACAATTTGGCCAGAAAGAGCCCCAGCTGTCACCCGTCTGATAGCGGGCAGGCAGAGAGGTTTCCCCTGTAGCAACAGCCAGGTCGGTATGCTTCCAATCATCCGCTGCAGCATATGAGTTGTGAGCGTATGTACCCTGGAAACCGGAGAATACTACTGGTCCCTGATAAGTCCAAGGTCCTTCGATGTTGTCTGAAACAAAGCATACGATAGAAGAGCACCATTTGTCTCCATTCAGACTCATATACATGCACCATTTCTTCATGGTTTTGTTATATACGATGTCTGGTGCCCACTGGTTGCCTGCCACATTATATCCCTTATACTGCCATCCATGAGCATCGAAGTTGCCGAAAGCAACCTCCTCGCCCTTATAGTTCTTCACCTTTTTGATGACGTGAGTGGTGTAAGCATCTTTAAAATTAATCAGTTTTCCATCCACATCAGCAAAAAGACTGTTGCTGGTTCCGGTATTCTCCTCACCCTTTTTGAAGGTGTTCCATATCTGATAGTTGCCAGTAGCATAAGTCTTGGCTCTGCCGAGATGCGAACCATAGATATAATATTTAGGGTTGGTGGTAGAGCCCGTAACATCCATCACGATAGAAGGGTCGTGCACCGCGATGCGCCCTGTTATCGTCTGGGTAGCGTATGCATTAGTCAGGTCATTATCGCTGACAGCCGTCTGAGCCATAGCTCCGTTCATCGCCATCAGACTCATGATAGAAAGTAATAACTTCTTCATACGATTTCAAGTTTAAGATATGATTTTAAACCAAGGAAGGTCTATGGTGTTTTCGCCATAGACCTCACCTAAATTATAATAATGTATATCGACAAAAATTACTTGCCGGTTGTTTCACCTTCAGTAGTCTCACCACCTTCAGTGGTGTCGTCCTTCTTTACCTCAGAAAGTTCCCAACCTGTGTTCTGTCCCAAGTTAGGATTCTTCTTATAAGTGTCGTCAGGCACTGGGAAGTAATAATTCTTAGGGCAAGAGAACGCACGGGTAGGATGAGTATTATCGTTGCGATAAGTATATACCTGGCTCTCATCAGGAGTAACAACAACGCTATAGATGTTGTAAACCTGCTTGTAGCGTGGCTCACTCTTCTCTGTAGCAGCACTCTTGCCATCAAACAACTTCCAGCGGCGCTCATCGAAGAAACGGTGATCCTCGAAAGCCAGCTCGATGCGGCGCTCATTGCGGATACGCTCACGAAGCTGTTCCTTGGTCATATTCTTGTAAGCAGGCATACCCACACGGGCACGAACCTGGTTTACATAGCCGTAAGCAGCATCAGGACCCTTCGCCTCATTCAATGCCTCAGCAGCATTCAAGAGAATCTCAGCATATCGGAAGATAGGGCATGCTGTGATATAAGTGGTAGGGTTCTTGAAACTCATGTTGTGAACGAACTTCTTAGAGTAGTAACCGGTTGTGGTACCACCATGAAGATCCTGGTAGTCTTTACCACCTACAGATACATCAACGGCACGCTCCTCGTCCTGACTCTTGTCACCCCAGATGCTTCCCTGATGGAAGATGGTCTGCTCCAGACGTGGGTCACGGTTCTTGTAAGGATCCTGGTCGTTGTAAGAAGGATCCTGGTCGATAGGAAGACCATTGATGGTCTCGTAAGAATCAACCAGATTCTGTGTAGGGTTTACACGACCGGTAGAGTTCACATTACCAGAGAAACCACAAGGAGTGTTGAACATCTCAATTTCACGTGTATTCCACTCACTGCGGCTGAGGATATACTCAGGATTCAAGTGAGGAGTACTGGTGAAGCACTCATAGTAGTTCTTGTTAGGGTTGTTATCGTCTGTTGTGTAGAGACGGTAAGGATTGGCAGAACTCTTATTAGCATTGATGAAAGCGAGGGCTGCATCAGCAGCTTCCTGCCACCAGGTAACATCGTTTGTAGGATTGTTGAGTGCAGAAGCACGATAGAGCAATGCTCTTGACTTCAATGCATAGACAGCAGCACCATTGATACGGCCCCAATTCTCATTCTCATTGCTGTAACGGAATGGGAGCGCACCGCTCTGGATGATAGCATCGCATTCATCAGCTACCCACTTCAATGCTTCAGGAGCAGGAGTACGGGTGATAGAAGCAGCCTCAGCATTATCCAACACATGATCTTCGATAGGCACTGCACCGAAATAGCCAATCATATCGAAATGAAGGATGGCACGGATGAAACGCGCCTCTGCCTTGTAGCGGTCGCAGAGTTTGTTGTCGTCACCGCTCTTCTCTGCATTTCCGATGACACTCTCACGTGCCTTAGCAATAAAGTCGTTGCAGACACGGATGCCCTTCAGGTCGTTGCTCCAATAATTCTCAGCAAACCAGTGGTTCTTGGCATCGTATGAATCGTTCAACACACTGTGATAGTAATGCACATTCCAGTAAGAGATGGCATTATCTGTCATACAGTCGCGAGAAGCAGCACGGAACTGACCATCGGTATATCCCGCAAAGGCATCAGGCAAATAGGTATAGGCATTTGCCAAAACACCGCGGGTACGGTCGTAGTTGCTGAAGATGTTCTCATCGGTATAAGTCAAGTCGACTTCCTTATCGAGGATGTCGCTGCAGGAGGTCATACCTCCTACAGCCAGCATCGCCAATGATATATTAACTAATATCTTTTTCATATTCGTTTTTGATAAAATTGATTAGAAACCAATGTTAATACCAAATGTAAATGACTTTGTCTTTGGATACCACCAGCAGTAGCTCAATGGCTTCTCTGGGTCTACATCATCTGGCAGACTGCTGAAGGTGGCAATATTGTAAGCGCTGAAGTAAACGCGGCACTTAGTCATCCACAACTTAGAAATCAACTTAGATGGCAAAGAGTATCCTACCTCGATATTACGGATAGACCAGAAGTTACCATTGCGTACCCAGATATTGTTCTGGTAAGAACCTGTAGCACGGTCTGAATCAACTGCATCGAATCCATTATAAACAGGACGTGGATAAGTAGCATTCACGTTGCGAGAATCAGAAGGGTCGTCAGTATAGTAACCCCAAGCCTTTGTTACCTCGTGGGTACCCATGTTACTCCAACCACTGTAGCTGATAGCTGGTGAAAGGAATACTGAGCGACGGAGATAAGCATTCACAATCATGCGGGCATCGAAGCCCTTATACTCGAAACCGAAGTTGAAGGTTGGAATCATCTCAGGAATGATGGTGTATGAATCTGGCACCATATCCTTTGAGTCGATCACGCGGTCACCATTGATATCCTTGAACACCGCTGTACCCAACTGCTGCGCTCCATTAGAGAAACTGTTGTATGGATACTTTTCCGGATGGTCGATGGCATCCTGCTGAGAGGTTGCAATCAGGTTAGGATCAGAAGCCCACTGGTCGAACTTATAGATATTCCATCCACCCACACGGTTGGTACCTGTCTGAGCCTGCTCATAGAGTTCTGCTACCGAAGTATTGTCATAGATTCTATGACCAGCCTTGCGTTGCCACTCTACATCTGGTGCAGTTTCATCGATATCGATAACCTTGTTGGTATTGAAGGTAAGCTGCCCCTCAATGAAGTACTTGAAGTCCTTGCCGATGTTGCCACGATGACCGAGAACGAGTTCGTAACCGCGACTTTCAACCTTACCGTATGAATCCTGTGCTACAGGCACACCAAGTATGGTCTCAGGAATGGTAGAACGGGATACCAGGATGTTAGAACGCCACTCCTTGAAGATGTCGAAACTACCATAGAGTTTGCTGTTCCAGAGGTTCCAATCTACACCGACGTTCACCATCTTAGAAATTTCCCACTTACTGTTGGCATTACCGGTCTTGCTCTCAGCATAACCATTAATATTGGTTGCATTGTAACCGAAAACATAATTGGTTGCTGTACCATAGATACTCTGATATGGGTAACGGCCTGCACCAGTAGAAGACTGACCAGCCTCACCATAAGAAGCACGGAGCTTGAGAAGATTGACAAAACCAAGTTTCTTCATCCAGGATTCCTCAGAGAGTACCCATCCAGCAGATGCACCCCAGAAGGTTCCCCAACGGTCGTTTGGTGAGAAGTTGTCACATCCCATACGAGAGAGGTTGACTGATGCGATATACTTGTTGGCATAGTCGTATGTTCCCTGGAAGTTGTATGCCAGATAGCGGTTTGAAGATGCACTCTGCTGGGTAGAGTAATCTGAACCTGCTTCCTCATTACGGTAGTAACGGGCAAAGGCACGGGCATCTACATTGTGCTTACCGAAACTGTTCTTGTAGCTTACACCACCAAACAAATTCAGGTTGTAGTAGTAACCACGCTGATTAGCTGATGGGTTGCTCAAAGCTGCCTTGGTTGTATATTTGGTATACTTGAACTGGCTGACATCGGTAACCGCCAGGTTATCGTAGTCGTAGTTCCATGAATCCATCTGAGCAGTCTGTGTTGACTCGAAAGTCTCGTATGCATCGAAGCTGACAGTACCGAACAAGCCTAAGCCCTTCAATACAGGACTCAAATCGTACTTGGCATTCAAGGTAGAATACAAGTTACGGCGACGGTTCTTCTCCAAACCGGAACCACCCAGGTAACGTACCGGGTTGTTGGCTGTAGATGAAGAATAGATACTTCCGTCAGGGTTATGGGTAGGAGCCATAGGGTTTGCCTCGATTACACCGAAGGTAACGAGGTTGAACACAGGCTCAGTAGGCTGAGAGATGTTATCTATACGTCCACCCAAGTCGAGAGATACGTTCAGATACTTGGATACATCAATATCAATGTTAGAACGGAGATTCCAGCGGTTCAGTACGTGCTGTGTGCTGTAACCATCATTCATTTCTGTACCCTCGGTATTCCACATACCCTCCTGGCGAAGGTAAGAGAAGCTTACATAGTAGTGGGCACGCTGATTACCGCCACTAATCTGCAGGTTGGTGCGATACTGCGGTGCAGCTTCACGATACAACTGGTCTGCCCAAGATGTATTGAAGTACTGGTACTTGCGGATATCATCGTCAGCAAACGTTCCACCATCGCATACATACTTGTAGTTGTCGAGCTGCTCCTGGGTGTACATCGGATCCATACCGCTCAGATAGCGTACCTGGTTACGGGTCATCGCCATGTTGTAAGAGTTCTGAACCTCCATCTTGTTGGCGAGGGTCTGGAAACCGACTTCCTGAGTGAAATCAATCTTAGTCTTACCGGCATTACCGCGCTTGGTAGTAACCAAAATCACACCATTGGCACCACGCATACCATAGATAGAAGAAGCGGCAGCATCCTTCAGTACGGTGATGCTCTCGATAGGATAAGCATCGAGGAAGGAGAGGTCACGCTCTACGTTGTCCACGATAATCAGTGGAGAACGGGCACTCTGGTTGGTGGTACGGATACCACGGATAAAGAGGAAGCTCTCCGACCATCCTGGCTCAGAAGACCATTCGTAAGTCTCCACACCATTCAGTGTTGAGGTGAAGGCATTCTGAAGAATAGTAACAGGATGCTTCTGCATTTCCTCGCCTGAAACAACCGAACGGGAATCAGTCAAGATTTTCTTTTTCTGCTCGCCGAAAGGAACAGGAGCGAGATGCTCATACTCGTCAGCATCATCTTCCATCTTGATGACGTATGTACCGTCAAAAGTGGTCACCTTCTCCTGAGCATTCTTGTAACCTACGCTACTTACGCAGATTTCATCGCTAGGAGTTACCTTCTTCAATGTAAAGTAACCTTCCTTGTCGGTCAGGGCAATGCGGCTTTCCTCTGCCACGTTAACAACAGCTCCAGGGATTGGTTCACCCTGGCTGTTGACGATTCGGCCTTTGAGCACCTGCTCCTGTGCCAAGACTGAGCTTGAAGCACAGAGAAGTGCACTCAGCATCAAGACTTTGCTTGATGAAGATACCTTATTATATATATTCTGAATATTATTCATACGATTCTATCATTAAAAGAGTTATTCTTTCCAACCATCGTTCTGGAAGTTCTGACCAATCTTCCAAACCTCAGCCTCTGGGATTGGATAGAGGTAGAACTTGTCTTGCCACTTGCGGTGCTGGGCTACCTTACGGGTAATGGTGCCATCTGCTGCCACGTTTACACCGTAGATATCACGGCCGAGCGCATCGCCTGCTACGTTCCAGCGACGTACATCCCACCAGCGGTGCTCCTCGAAAGCAAGTTCGATGGTACGCTCCTTGTGGATGAAGTTGCGCATGGCTGTCTGGGAATTCAAGTCTGCACGGTCGGCTACATTACCGATGATGCCGCCACGATGACGAATCTGGTCGAGCAGGTTGCAAACCTGTGCCTTGTTGCCTGCATAGTCAGCCTCGTTCAATGCCTCAGCATAGTTCAGAAGCAGTTCACTATAGGTAAAGATCTTCCAGAGGCGCTTGGCTGTACCGCTGTGGTTGCTGCTCAGGATGGTCTCAGGAATATACTTGCGTACATAGTAACCTGTTGGAGTAGCATTCTGGTTACCGATAGGATTATCGCGATGACCATAAACCACATCAATGACATTGGTCTTGGTGCTGGTAGCCTGACCCCACTCACAACCATTGTAAAGAATGGTAGCTGCGAGGCGTGGATCACGGTTCTTCCACATCTTCTGCTCTGTATAACCGCTCTCTTCGTTGATGACAGGCTTGCCGTTTACATAAACCGGAGCACCTGTTGCATCATACTGCTTGAAAGGAGCTGAACCATCTTCCATATCATACATATCTACGAGGTTCTGGCTTGGACAAAGACCACCCTGTCCACCTTCACCTACAGGAGTATCGGTAGAAATACCGCTCCAACCGATGGCTACATCGTTGCGGAAGAAGATAACCTCAGGGTTCTTGTCGGTATAAGTGTTGAGCAACCAGGCATTGTTGTAGGCTGCTACACCACCATTGGTACGGTCTTCCAATCTATAATTCTCACCATAGTCTGCGATGAAGCCCGCAGCTGCGTCTGCAGCCTGCTGCCAGGTAACACCGCTCTGTGCTGAGTAGCGTGGACTTGCCATGTAGAGCATCATGCGAACATAGAGGGCACGTGCTGTAGGCTGGTTCACCTCACCTGCATAAGTAGCATCGCTGGTCTCTGCATAAGTCTTCAGACTGCTCTCGCATTCCTTCACCTCCTTGAAGAGATAATCCATGAAGGTCTTGAGGTCAGGGCGCTCTGTATAACCTGTCATCAGGTCACCGTTAGGGTCGAGCTCGGTTGTAACCAATGGCACAGGACCATAGCGGAGGAACAGTTCCCAGTAGAAATAGGCACGGAGGAAACGGGCCTCTGCAATATAGTTTGCCTTACGTGAATTGTAAAGTTCTACGTCAACATCTGCAGGGCGAAGCTTGTTCTCAGTGTCCTGCTCCAATGTGTTGATGGTGATATTGCACTTGCGGATACCACGATAGCGGCTCTCCCAAGGAGAAGTCAGCTCTGCTGCACCGCCACCACCATAATAGTTACCGATATTGAATGTGGTACGTGTACCTGATGTACCAATACTTGACTCAGCCAGATCGGTAGCAGCATCCATCCATGAGTTGTTCACGCGGTTGGCACCGTGAAGCAGGAAGTTGTAAGTATCATTGTGGTTCTCTTCCAACAGAGTGAAGTTACCCAACACCTCAGCTTTTGTCAACTCATTGCTTGGCTGCTTGTCGAGGAAATTGCCAAAGGCGTCTTCGCAAGAGGTGAGCGTCATTGCTCCCATAACGAGCGCCAAAGCAAATATACTATATTTCTTCATTTTCGATTCTTTTTGAATGTTCTTGAATTAGAATACGACATTGAAACCTACGTTGACGGTCTTCAAGAGTGGATAACGGTTTGAACCGTTACTCTCCGGGTCAACCAAGTCGTCGAGATGATCCCATGTAAAGAGGTTGTTGGCATTGATGTAGAAGCGGACATTGCTCATACCGACATGCTTGATCAACTCCTTAGGGAATGTATAGCTCAACTCAATGTTCTTCAGACGGACGAATGAACCGTTCTTCAGGAAGAATGAGTTCTGGCGCTGGTTGTGGTCACCGTTGCTACCGTAATGGAGCAATGGATAGGTAGCAGTAGCCAGGTTCTCTGCCTCGCTCTTTGCAGGGTTCCAGCGGTTCAGGTGGATATCCTTTACCTTACCGTTGTTCTGGAAGGCGAACATCGCATCGCTGTCGTAGTAACGGGATACATGATCTACACCCTGGAACATTACTTCGAAACCGATGCCCTTATAGTTGGCGCCGAGTGTCAGAGCGTATGTGTTCTCTGGAATATCGCTGTAGCCGATGAATGTCTCATCACGGTCATCGATGAAGCCATCGTTATTCATATCCTTGTACTTCAGGTCACCAACCTTTACGTTTCCGTAAGTTGATACAGGGAAGTTAGGATTATCCAAGTCGGCCTGTGTTACGAAGCCCTCGCATACCAAACCGAAGTACTGGTTGATTGGGTGACCTTCGCGCTTGCGGTAAGCGGTCTTGTAAGCAGGCTCATCCATATTCTTGATTTTGTTGGCTGCATGAGAGAAGGTAACACCTACATTATAGGTGAAGTCCTTGCCGATGTGGTTGAAGTGATGGAGTTCCAACTCGTAACCCTTGTTCTGAGTTTTTCCGAGGTTTCCGGCAGCCATCGTTACACCTACCCACTGTGGACGACTCAAATATTCTGTCAGGATATCGTTACGGTTCTCAACGAAGTAGTCGAAGTTACCGGTCAGCATACCGTTGAACAAACCAAACTCCAGACCTACGTTGAACTTCTTGGCACGCTCCCAGGTTACACCATAGTTAGGATACTGGCTTTCGAAGATACCGGTTTTACCAGTATTACCGAAGTAGTAATCGTTAGAAATCTGGTTCCACTTCTCCTCATAGAGGAAGCGCTGAGCCACACCACCTACTGTATAAACGTCGTTACCAACCTCACCGTAAGATGCACGGATTTTCAAGTTGTTCAACCAGTTCTCTGTTGGCTTCATAAACTCTTCCTGAGTTACACGCCAACCGAGTGAGAAGGCTGGGAAGAAACCGAAGCGCTTGCCCTTGAGGAAGTTCTCTGAACCGTTGTAACCAACGTTAACCTCAGCGAGATACTTGTCATCATAACCGTAAGTTACACGACCTACGAGACCCTGATAGCGCTTAGCCAAGTCTGAGTTGTAACGGTAGTCGTTCTGGTTGTAAAGTACCATACCGGTAACGTCGTGCTTACCAAACTTGCGGGCGTAGTTAATCTGACCCTCCATATAGAGTTTGTAAGTTGTAGAAGAAGCCTTAGAGTAAGCCAGGTCGCCATCTACATTATATTTTGTATAAGCATCAGCACTGGTAAAGTTGTTGCGGTCGTTCAATTCATAGGTTGCAAAAGCTGCACCGAATGTCTTCTTATAATAAGAGTCGTAGTCGAATGAAACCATACCGCGGGCAGAAAGACCAGGAGTCAACCAGTCCATCTTGTAGTCTGCGATGAAGTTGGTCTCATTGATGGTATTGGTTCCACGATAGTATCCACCCTTGGCGAGGGCAGCTACTACGTTGTCCTGATATACGGCTGTACCACCATAGAGAGTCTTGGTTGTCTCACCATTCTGTACCTCATAAGATACTGGGAAGATCCAACCTGGAGTATGGTTGATACGTGCGAAGATATCATAGTTGTCAGCTTTCTCGTTAGTATTAGAACCATGACGGTTCTCGAAACGTGTACCGAAGTTTACGCTGAATGTCAAATCCTTAGAGAGGAAGAAGTCCATGTTGGCACGGAAAGCGTAACGGTTGTAACCAGGGCTTGAAGAGTTGCCGTAGACATCCTGGCTGAGGTTCTTGATCAAAGATCCCTGGTTGTACATTTCACCAGATACATAGTAGCGCATACGTTTCGTACCACCACGTACACTTACATTGTAGCGCTGAGAAGGAGCCCAGTTGTTGAGCACCTCATCATACCAGTCTACATTAGGATAGAGAAGCGCATCAGCACCAGTCAACTCGCCGGCGCAGCTCTTGCGGTACATCTCGATGTCAGAAGCTGTATACTGTGATGGAAGACCATCGTTCTTCAAAGCCTCCTCGAGGAGAGTAACAGAGTCGTAAGAATTCAGATAGTGAGGCTTACGGGTTGGAGTACCCCACATAAAGTTGCTGGTCAAACTAACCTCTGGCTTCATATCCTTACCACGCTTAGTAGTAACGAGGATGACACCATTCGCACCACGCACACCATAAACGGCTGTAGCAGAAGCATCCTTCAATACAGAGATACTCTCGATATCATCAGGAGCAACCTGAGAGAAAGCACGCTCTACACCATCTACCATGACCAATGGAGCACCGTCGCCAGCGAAGGTTGCACGACCACGGATGTTGATCGTAGCATCATCGGCACCAGGAGCACCAGATACCTGTGTTGTAACAACACCTGGAATCTTACCGGCAATAGCCTGTGTAACGTTGGCAGTTGGAGTATTCAAGAGGTCGTCTGAACTAACCTGAGAGATAGCACCAACGACACTCTCCTTCTTCTGATGACCGTAACCAACGACTACGACCTCATTGATTTTCTGACTTTCGTCCTTGAGAACCACCTTAATATTACGCTGATTGCCTACACGGATGCTCTGAGCCACCATACCGATATAAGAAATCTTCAAAGTAGCGTTCTCGTTCTTCACCTGAATCTTGAAGTTACCGTCGAAATCAGTAACAACACCATTGGTTGTCAATGCTTCCATAACAGTAGCACCGATGATAGGCTCACCCGATTCATCTGACACATTACCAGATACGGTAACCTGTGCTGATGCTCCTAAAGTAAGGAGCACCAGTGTCAGGGTCAAGAATAACTTATGCAATATGTTATTGTTCATTGTTTATTCTATTTATGTTATTTTTTAAGCTTTACCTATTCGTAAACAGGAGAAGCCAGGTAGCAATTGTTAGCATCCAGCTTGAGACAAGAATGGTCTGCAATTAAAAATGCGCGAACCATATCTGTTCCGATGGTCTGATGATACATTTCCTTATAGACTGTACCATTCTTAGCTGTAGCAACTGCAGTCATATAGATTTCATCACCCTTACGCTGCAACTGAATGTTTACCTTGGCACCTTCCATATCTGCCTTGAACTGTTCCCAATCGCCATAACCTTCACTGGTAATATTGGCAGCATTGTAAGTAGAAGCAGCACCACCCCAACCAAAGAGGTCGCTACGCATTACAAAGTGCTCGGCATAATTGCCAACGTTACGATCATCGTCTGTAGCAACACAGAGGTTCCAGTTGTTCCAGTTGCCAGCACCCGAAGTATGATTTTCAAATGCAAGGTTCAAAGTTTTACCTGCAGGAATCTGGAAATAGTCAGAGAAGCTTGTCCACCAATCAGCTGAGCAATCAGAAGTACCAATTTCTGTCGTTTCTACCTTAGCTGGTTCAGATACTGTGCAACCACTGGCATCCAACTTGAGATAAGAATGATCTGCAATCAAGAATACCCGAATCACATCCTGACCGATTGTCTGATGATACATTTCCTTATAAACGTTACCATTCTTTGCCGTAGCAACAGCAGTCATATAGATTTCATCACCCTTACGTTCAAGAGTAATATCTACTTGTGCACCTTCCATATCTGCCTTGAACTGCTCCCAATCACCATAACCTTCATTAGAGATATTAGCTGCATTGTAAGTAGAAGCATTACCACCCCAACCAAAGAGGTCACTACGCATTACAAAGTGCTCGGCATAATTGCCGACGTTACGAGCATCATCAGTAGCGACACAGAGATTCCAGTTATTCCAGTTGCCTGCACCTGAGGTATGATTTTCAAATTTCAAGTGGAGAGTAGCACCAGCAGGAACACGATAGTAGTCTGAGAAGCTTGTCCACCAATCTGCAGAGCAATCAGAAGTACCGATTTCGGTAGTAGGAGACTCGCCATTAACATAATCAACAAGCTTGAATGTTTCATCACCACCACCATTACCACCAATGGTCTTGTTCCAATCCTTCTCTTCCATCATGTTACGGATCAGGGTAACATTGTCGATAGATACGGTGTTGGTCTCTTCGGCAGTCAACTTGCTGTCTCCACCTATATATATATAAGGTAAAGAGTTGATGGAATCAACCAAGGTCTTGTACTGGAAAGAGGTAGCACTTGATGATGTCTGATAACCAGAAAGGCTCTTCTTACCATCAACGTAGAGCTGGTAACCTTCAGTAGAAAGCTGAAGGGCTACGAAATGCCACTCATTAGGAGAGAGAATACCTGTCTTCACAGAAGCAGGGTCATTCTCATTCAGGTTCAAACTCTGCAACTGGGTAGGCTTGTTGTAAACCACCTGACCATTGGCAGTGATATAGAAGTGAGCACTGATATCATTACCAGCAGCATCCTTCTCATCTGAACCAAATGAGATAAGAGGTCGGGTCAAGTCAACATCTGCGACTGTTCCGTCCTCAGCTACGGCTGCATCAATCTTTACAGCGAAAGTGATGGCAGCACCATTTTGCAACTTCACACCATTGAAAGGATTGGCAATCTTGGCACCACCCTTACCATTGATGTGCAATACATTACTTGCGAGGGTCTCATCATTGGTCACCTCACATGACTCATCGTGACTTATCATGTCTGAATACTCAGGTTTCTCTTCTGAATACTCAAAGTCATAAGTTGCCACTGTTGTCTTAGATGGGTAAATCTGTCCGCCAGCAGGATCGTCCTGTCGGCCCCAGTCATCACCACAAGCAGTGAAACTTAATGCCACCATGATAGCACAAGCAAACGAAAGTAAAGTTTTTCTTAACTTCATAACTTAACGCCTTTAGGTTGTTTGTTTACTATTCAAATAGGTTATTTAAAATTCTTAAATCCTTTTTCAGTGGCAAAAGTACAATTAACCGGATTATATTGGGTGGACAATTGGGTTTTATAGGTGGACAAACCGCATAAACAGTGGATTTTTAAGGATATTACGTGCTTATCCACCAGTTGTGTACCCACACATACAAAACAAGGGGTTACTTGACTTATATCAAGTAGCCCCTCAGTTTTATTTTATTTACTTAACAAATTATCACATCCAGGAACATTATTTCTCCGAAGAATCCAAGGAGAACTATGCCATATCTGAACCCTGAGAATCCAACTGATCCTTATATGCAGTCGGCGAGATGCCAAACTGTCTGGTGAAGCAACGGGTGAAATACTTCGGATCGTTGAAGCCTACACGGTAGGCTATCTCCGTGATATTTCGGTTGGAAGTTTTATCAGCCATCATCTTGCGCGAGATGTCGAGACGGTAGTTGCGGATAAACTGGGCTGTTGGCAAGCCTGTCTCCTTGGAGAGATTCTTGCTCAGTACACTGCGGGATATGCCCAAGGCATCTGCCAGTTCCTGTACACCAAACTCCGAATTATCGTAATTCTTCTCCATCACATCCATCACTTCTTCCATGAATGGACGCATAGTCTCCTCTACCATCTTCCTGTCAGCCTCAATGCTCTTTTTCTGACTGTCCTGATAACGCTTCTGGTTCTGCAGAATCATCTGGATGCGACTCTGCAGCTTTTCTGGTTCATCACTTTCCTTCATCGCAGCCTCGATAGGACGGTACAGAGCCTCTACTTCCTCTTCGCGCATCTTGTTGAGACGGCGCACATAAGCATATTGGAGCAAGGCGATGATACCTATTATAATAAGGGTAACAAACCACCAGCTCTTCCAGAAATAAGGAGTAATCTGAACTTCTACAGAGATCACCTGCTCCTTGTCGGAATTGATAGATGGGATATATTTCACCTCAAACTTATAGTCTCCAGCTGGCAGAGTGGAATAACGCACACTATGCTGACCAGCCTTGAGTTGAACCCACTCATTCTCGTATCCCTTCATGCGATAAAGGTACACGCCCTGTGTCTCGCAGCCATAATTGAGCGCTGAGAAAAAGAGGGTGAACGACTTATCACTCTCATGAATACGCAACTTTCTGGCAATAGAAATGTCTTCTTCCAGATAATCGCTGCCGGCAAAGACAGGCTGGTTATCTACCAGAAGTTCGGTAAAGCACAACTTACCCGTCTGATGCACAGAACGGTTTATGCCCTTTACAGCCATCATACCCGCATCGGTTCCCAGGAATATCTCGCCCTTGGCATTGCGGATGGCACCATTGAAATAGAACTGCGAACTGATCAGACCGTCTTCACGGGAGAAACTGCAGAATGCCTCGGTCTTCGGATTGAAGATAGAGAGTCCGTTATCGGTAGCTATCCACAACATACCCTGGTTATCCTCTACAATACCCTTCACGATATTGTTGGCAAGTCCGTTATTGGTGGTATACGACTTCACTTGAGTCTTTCCGTTTTTATCGCTGGTATAGCAATACAGACCGTAGCCGTTACTGCCCATCCATATCTTTCCATCCTTAGCCTGGCAGAAAGACAATATTTTATCGAAGACTCCACTCTTCGGATTGTCGAGTTTATACTGATGATACGTCACAGCGAAATCGCCCTTGCCATGAGGACGCGACTTGAGGTCGACCTCTACCATTCCCCGCACACAACCCATCAGGAGTTTGCCCTTTCGGGTTATCAGAGAACCAATGCAGCCGCGTACATTCTGGCATCCCCTGAAAGGTTCGATGAGTTGGCGGCGCTTCATATCATAGAAGAAGAGACCGTCATTGGTTCCGAGCCACATACCATCATTGATAGGATCGTAAGCCAAGGCACCGGCAAAGTTAAGTAAATGCTGATGCTTTGCATCTATCACCAGAGGAATAATCTTGCCCGGCTGACTGAGATTCATCACAGCAAAGCCCCTTCCCCAGGTACCAATCCAGAGCTGATTGCGGTTATCGGCTGCAAGAACCGAGACGGTATTATGCGGCAAACCGGAATTTGCCACCGTATAATGAACAAAGTTCATGCTGCCTGGAGTCAAGGCATTGAGACCTCCCTCTACTGTTCCTACCCACAGGGTTCCGTCGGCTGCCGCATACATGGCATTGACAGCATTAGGAGAGATACTGCCCGGGGTGGCGGGGGCGTGACGGTAGAATTCCAAATTCAGCTGACGTGGAGCCAGCTTGATAACACCACCTGTCTCGGAACCTACCCATATCTGTCCGTTCTTAGAGAAAAGACTGTTGATAAAGTTGCTGCTCAGCGGATTCACAGCCGTAGCAGTGTTCCAATGTTCTATCTCTCCGGTCTTATCATTGAAGATATCTACGCCACAGAGCGTTCCTACCAGAAGTTTGTCATCTGGAGAAACAGCAAGGCTCGTCACTACTTCGTGCTGGAGCGAATGGTCGGTAGCAGAGCAATGGAATTCCTGCTTGCCACTATTAAACAATCCGCGATTCGTACCCATCCATATCTTACCATGATAATAAATAAGCGCCCCCCCATACCGACCTTCGAGCGGAGGGAACAGGGATGAGATATTCTTTGCTACAAGCTGATTGTTCTTCACAGAAAACTCGCTCACTACTCCATTGTTGCATAATACAACCGTCCCTCTGCGATAGACATCACAGATTCCGAGGTCGGGAGCATTATAAGGATAGGATGTGGACAAGACGCTGCTCACCTCGCCCTTTTCATTAAAACCGAAACGGGTAAGCTGGTTGACAGACAGCATCCATATATTGCCCTTTACATCACAATATATTCGGGTGCAAAGGTTCTTGAATACTTTATTGAGTTGTGCTTCTACCTGGCTGTTCTCACAAGGTGGAACAACAGGCTGCATCGTTTTGAGGTCGAGCACCTGCGGACCTTCCTCGAAAGCTATCCAAAGGCGCTTGAACGGATCTTCGCAGACATTACGGCAACTGTTGCTTCGCAGACTGATTCCTACAGACCCCAAACCGAAGTTCATGAAATTGAAACCATCGTAGCGTACCAGACCACCACCATGCGTACTGATCCATACGAAGCCGTAAGAGTCCTGAAAGATATCATCAGCAAAATTATTCGGCATACCTGCAGCCATATTGAGATAGCTTACATTATAGCGACTAGGCAGCCCACCTTGCGCCCAACTGCTCAAGGTTATGAAGAGAATGCTTATTATAGAAAGAATGTATCTAATCATTAACTATTCTTTTGCTCTTTTCTGTCTTCTATTTTAACGTAAATGAAAGAACCAACAGCAATCAAAGCCAGAAATATATACATTCCTAATAATCCGTAATCCATATTATTGCCTTTTCTGTTCTTTGCGATCATCAATTTTGGCATAAATAAATATTCCTGCTGCCAAAAGCAACAAAAAGCCATACATAATAAACAATCCTGTATCCATACTTATTTCTCCTGTCTTTTTCTATCAGACATTTTAGAATAAATAACTAATCCTGTTGCGAACACAGCAAGGAAAATATACATTGCTAATAATCCATTACTCATTTTACTTCCCTTTCTTATTTTTATCTTTTCCTTTTTTAATTAAATAATATCCCAATGCAAACAATAGAACAGCCAATAAGACTGCACCAATAAATGACCACCAGGAATCATTATCTTTACCAAACATTTGCGATAAGATATAAGCAGTAATTATATACTTGGATATATCTAATAGCCATTTGCCTATTTCTTCATCCATTTTTATTAAGTTTTTATACTTCTGATTGCAAAAGTACGAAGAAAAAATGAAACGAAAGAATTTTTATCAAGAAAAAAACGTTCCTAGAAGTGTAAATTTACAACTCTAGGAACGTTCATATAGGAATATACTTGCGTTGGCCATCGCAACTACGTGCATCAGGCATCGCAGCTACTTGCGTTTTAGAACTCAAGAATCATGCTCTGGCGAGGACGGAGCTTCACGTTCTTGTTGATAAGAACGGTGCGACCGTTTGTAACATCCGTAGCCTTGTCATGAGAACCGATAATCTCTGCATAACGGGAAACATTCAGTTCGTTTGCCTCGTTCTTGCCGTTGATAACCGTCATCACATTCTTACCCTTATACTGGCGAGCAATCACGTAAACACCCTTCTGTGGACAGAACTGGGTCTGCTTGCCCTTAGTAATCACTTCATTGCCCTGGCGCCAGTGCAACAGGTTGCTGAGCCAGTTGAACATCAGGTTCTCTGCCTGTGTTCTACCCTCTGCAGTAAAGGCATTGTGCTTATCACCAGCCCAACCGCCAGGGAAGTCCTTGCGTACATTGCCATCGGTTACACTCTTGGTACCGTTCATCAGCACCTCTGTACCATAATAGAGCTGAGGAGTGCGGTTGATGGTCAGAAGCAATGACAGCGCCTGCTTCAGAGCCAGGGTATCCTTGCCTTCACCCAGGAAGCGGTCGGTATCATGATTCTCGATGAATGCCATTACGCTCTTTGGATTAGGATAGAGATAGTCGTAGCAGAACACGTTGTAGAGACGGTTCATGCCGTTCCACCAGTCATCGGTCTCTTCTTTCTTTGCACTATTGATGCGGTCGAAGAAGGCGAAATCCATAACGGTTGGCAGATAGCTGTTCTTCTCTGAAAGTTTGCTGTCCTTCTGCCAGGCTGCAGTATAGGCAGGCTCGGTTACCCAAGTCTCGCCTACGGTATTGAAGTGAGGATACTCCTCGCCCAGCACCTTCATCCAGTGTGCCATCGCATCGCGGTCGGCATAAGGATAGGTATCCATACGGATGCCGTCGATACCAGCGCTCTCTATCCACCACTCGCTGTTCTGAATCAGATACTTGATAACGTGTGGGTTACGCTGGTTGAGGTCAGGCATAGTTGGAACAAACCAGCCGTCTACGGTTTCTGTGAGATCTACCTTGCTGGCGTATGGATCAAGTACCGGAGTCAGCTTATAACTGGTCTGCAGATACTTATCGTTCACCTTAGCAGCGCCATCCACCGTACCGATGTTCTTCTGATGCTCGGCAGTCTGATTTTCAGGAGCCAGCCATTCTGGTTTATTGAACCAGTCCTTTGAAGGCATATCGGCAACCCAAGGATGCTCGAAGCCGCAATGGTTGAAAATCATATCCATCACAATCTTCAAACCTTTCTTGTGAGCCTCATCTATCAGCTGCTTATAATCGGCATTGGTTCCGAAACGTGGGTCTACACGATAATAATTGGTGGTAGCATAGCCATGATAGCTGCTGTTCTTGCCGTTACTTGGACTGTCGTTCTCCAAAACCGGGGTAAACCACAGAGCGGTAACACCCAACTGGTTAAAATAATCCAAGTGCTGGCGGATTCCCTCCAGGTCGCCACCATGTCGCAGACTAGGCTCTGCACGGTTGCAGGTCTTATCACGCATCGTCTTAAAGGCATCATTCTTCAGATTGCCGTTGGCGAAACGGTCTGGCATCAGCATATAGAGCACATCTTCATTAGAGAAACCGATGCGCTTATCGCCCGCCATCTCACGGTTCTTCAACACATACTTTACCTTCTTCGACTGTTTGCCCTGCTTGAAGTTGAGGGTCATCTCACCAGCCTTTGCCCCATCGAGGTTAAGATAAACCAGGAGATAATTAGGAGAATCAAGGCGGGCGATGCTATCTACCTTCACACCCGGATAATCTACCGTTACATCGGCATTCTTGATATCCTTGCCATACACCATCAGCTGGAGTGAAGCATCTTTCATGCCCACATACCAGTCGGTAGGTTCAATGCGGTTCACGTTGACCGCTGCATTCATACTTATTGCACTACTCATAAGCAATAAAGAAGCTATTATCTTTTTCATATTACACCTTATTATATATATAAACTATTTCTGATAAAGTATCAGGGCTGACTGAGGGGCAACCCCAACATCCTTTCCCGAAACAAAGCCTAAGCCTTCCTCATTGATTATACCATTGCAGCAAGCCACGGTATAATTACCCTCAGGAATCTGCATCTTCTTTGCCTCCTTATTGAAGTTATAGATCACGATGATGTTCTTCCACGCATCAATGCCCTCCAGATTTTTGAGCTGGAAACCTACGAGGCAAGTCTGCAGACAAGGCAGAAACTCCAGATGCTGACGTACCTTATCGCCTGTTGAAAGACGGAAGGCAGGATGATTCTTGCGGAGCTGGATGAGACTCTTGTAATAAGCAAACGCCTGCGGATACTTCTGCAGATTGGTCCAGGTAAACTGGTTGATGCTGTCAGGAGAGTTATAGCTGTTGTGTACTCCCTTCTTGTCGCGGAGCATCTCTTCGCCGGCAAGGATGAAAGGAACACCCTGGGAAGTGAAGACGCAGGTCTGCGCAAGCTTATCGATGCGGAGCAACTCGGCAGTACGTATTGCTTCAGGGATATTCTTGTCGGTAAGAGATGAGATGCTTGCCTTCAGACGGTCTACCAGACACATATCGTCGTGGCAGCTTACATAACTGATCTGCTCGGTAGGATTGTTGGTCCAAGGCTCCTTGTCATAATTCACCTTTGTCATATCCACCTGCGGATGAGCAATGCCACCCACAATACCGAACTTCAGACTCTCCTCCTGACCTGTAAGACCAGCCAGGAGCGCACCCTGATGGTCATCAGAGAAAGGACCACGGAGCGCATCGCGCATATCATCGCTGAAAGCACCGATACCCTTGAGCTGCTGGGTATTAGCCTTCATCGCCAGTTTTTCGGTAGGATAAGCACAGCTGCCTGCACTCCATCCCTCACCATAGATATAGATACTAGGATCGATGCGGTTCACCATCTCACGGATAGCCTGCATGGTTTCGATGTCATGAACGCCCATCAGGTCGAAACGGAAACCGTCGATATGATATTCGTCTATCCAATATTTCACGCTCTCCAACATATACTGGCGCATGAGAGGCTTCTCAGAAGCAGTCTCGTTGCCACAGCCTGAACCGTCAGAATACTTACCATCCTTGGTCTTGCGATAATAATAATCAGGATAGGTACGCTGGAAATTGCTGCCGTTGATATCGAAAGTATGGTTATATACGGCATCGAAAATCACTCGGATGCCTGCCTTATGCAGCGCCATCACCATCTCCTTGAACTCCTTGATGCGGGTTGCTGGAGAATAAGGGTCGGTAGCGTAACTGCCTTCCGGCACATTATAGTTCTTCGGATCATAACCCCAGTTGAACTGTGGTTTGTCGAGTCGGGTCTCATCTATAGAAGCGAAATCGAATACAGGCTGGAAATGGATGGCGTTGATGCCCAGATTCTTGAGATATTCGATGGCTTTTGGCTCGGTGAGGGCGAGATACTTGCCCTTATATTTCAAGCCGGATGTAGGAGAAATGGAGAAATCACGCACGTGAAGCTCGTAGACAACGAGATCGGCTGGCGATTTCAGGGCAGGACGCACGTCCTTATCCCATCCAGATGGATCGGTATCATACAAATCTACAATGGCGCCACGGTTTCCGTTCACACCTACTGCTTTGGCAAATGTACCTGGTGTTTCACCCTTGCCTATATCAAAGGTATAGAATTTTCCCTTGAGGTCGCCCTTGACGGTAGCCTCCCAGCGTTCATCACCCAACTTCTTCATTTTCAACGTTTTATAAGCCTTTCCTCCCTGACCTTGCTTATAAAGACGGAGGGTTACAGAAGACTTTTGGGCTGTTGGAGCATTCAGGATAAACATGGTTTTCTCCTTGGAATACATCATCTCATTGAATGTCTGCTGGGCATTCAATGAAGTTGGTAAAACGGTTGCTGTCAATGCTGCAATTATTAGTTTTTGGATATTCATATTGTTAAGTTATTGTTATACAGGACATTAAAGCGAACTGAGCGAAGAAAACTGTGACAAATTATCTACGCTCATTTTTGGCGTATTTCCGACCAACCGGACAGTTGGACGGAAATACGGAAATTACAGGCTTATTTAGCGAGCAATGAGATGGCGAAACCACCACCACGTGCTTCATTAATCTTCAAAACATCACCCTTCTTCACAGTCTTGTGAACAATCTTGTAAGATTTAGGGTTCTTCTCGTAGTCAGCATTCTTGCCATCCTGATAGATAGCGCAAGCATACTTCTTGCCCTTATCCAGGAAGTCGAGCTTTACTACGGCTATGCGGGCTGCATCAGTCTTACCGCCTACAAACCAGTTGTCGGTTCCCTTTGCCTTGCGGGCTACGGTGATATACTTGGCTGGCTCTGCCTCCAAGTACTTGGAATCATCCCAGTCGCAAGCTACGTCGCGGATAAACTGGAAGGCATCATCATACTTCTCATAATGCTCTGGAAGATCGGCAGCCATCTGCAAAGGACTGTACATTACGAGATAGAGAGAAAGCTGACCACAGAGGGTGGTATGAACATAACTCTTATTGTTGCTCCACTCAGAAAGCCTGGTCTCAAAGATACCAGGAGTATAATCCATCGGACCACCCTGCAGACGGGTGAATGGCAACATGACGGTATGATAAGACTTGCTACCGCCAAATGCCTCATACTCTGTACCACGTGCACTCTCGTTACCCACCAGGTTAGGCCAGGTGCGGCAGATACCTGTAGGACGGGTTGCCTCGTGGGCATTTACCATGATATGATGCTTGGCAGCGGTCTCGATGACACGCTGGTAGTGATTGTTCATCAACTGGCTATAGTGATACTCACCTCTTGGAATGATATCTCCCACATAACCGGTCTTCACGGCATCATAACCATATTTGTTCATCAGGTTGAAGGCATCTTCCAGGTGGCGCTCGTAGTTGAGAGCTGCAGAAGATGTCTCGTGGTGCATCATCAGCTTCACGCCCTTAGAGTGAGCATATTCGTTGAGCATCTTGATATCGAAGTCAGGATATGGAGTCACGAAGTCGAAGACATCGAGCTTCTGATGACCGAACCAGTCTTCCCAACCTTCGTTCCAGCCTTCTACCAATACTTCCTGCAAACCGTTCTTGGCTGCAAAGTCGATGTAGCGCTTCACTTCCTCGTTGGTTGCACCATGAGTACCGTTAGGCTTGCACTTGCTGTAATCGGTTACACCGAGACGCACAGATGGCAGATCGTTGGTATAGCTCCAGGTCTTGGTACCCACAATCATGTTCCACCATACACCGCAGTACTTGGTAGGATGAATCCAGGATGTATCCTTAATCTTGCAAGGCTCGTTAAGGTTCAATGTCAACTTGCATGAAAGCATATCACGGGCATCATCACTTACCAGCACGGTACGCCAAGGGGTATTGAATGGAGTCTGGATAAATCCCTTTCTGCCCACGGCATCAGGAGTAAGCCAAGACTCGAAGGTCAATGTTTTCTCGTCCAGATTGAGGTGCATGGTAGGATAATCCAGGCAGGCAGCCTCATGGATGTTGATGTAGAGTCCGTCCTTGGTCTTCATCTGGAGAGAGGTCTGAACACCGGTATCAGAGAAGACGGTGGTAGATGAATTGCTCTTGTAAGCTTCACGGTTTTTCGCAATAATTGGGCGGATTCCTGTCAACGGAGTAATGTTGTAGTCATACTCCTGGGTATCGTAATCGCCAGGAATCCAGTAAGCAGTATGATCGCCTGCCATAGCAAACTGGGTATGCTCTTCCTGGATGACGAAATAATTCAGACTTTCCTGCTGTGGAAACTCATAGCGCAAGCCCATACCATAATCATATACACGGAAACGGATGGTGATGTTACGCTTAGAAGCAGCCTGATTCAGGTTTACCTCCAACTCATTATAGTTATTGCGGATTGTGGATGTCTCGCCCCATACTGGTTTCCAGGTTTCATCGAAGGTCGATGTTTTGCTACCAGTCTCAGTAAAACCATCCATCAGATTTGTTTCCTCCATACCCTTAGAGGCATGTTTATCCTTAGCCAGCTCCAATCCTAAGTGGGATGGCTTACATACAGTCTTTCCCTTATAGCTCATCTCATAGGTAGGCTGTCCCTTATCGGTCAAAGAGAAAGTTACCGAGACGTTGCCGTTAGGCGACTTTATAGTCTGGGCTGCTGCCAACAAAGGGAGCAGAAGTCCCATCACTAATACATTCAGTTTCTTCATATTGTTCAGTTATTGTTTATTCGTGTTTTTTTAAATCTTCGTTAGTTTATCTCAATCATTATCTGTTTATTCTTAAGACAATGCAAAG